>ERZ500997.585-NODE-585-length-10366-cov-11.071089_pt1 | contig 10366 bp, 8 predicted proteins | sample MGYA00248826_ERZ500997 | MGnify/ENA primary metagenome ERZ500997 (study PRJEB25958, sample SAMN03398524) | human skin metagenome | study: EMG produced TPA metagenomics assembly of the Human Skin Microbiome Metagenome (human skin metagenome) data set.
TGACATTATTGTAGGAAGTAATATTTATTTATTCGAATCAAATTCATTAAGGAACTCATTAGTTTCATCCCAAATTAGATTATTTGTTGATTTAGTACCTGTTTACTATATAATCGTTTGAAGAAAAAAAAATTAATTTAAGCAATAATTTCATAATGACTATTAAGTATTTTATTCAAAACAAATGACAATGATAATGAGAAAACATTACAATGCGATATGGAAGCAAATAAATCAATGTTATTTACAATTGGCTTTGTCAAGGTGTCAAGAACATGTATTTACACAAACGAAGAGAAACCTGGTAGCGGTGCCCTACTGCCTGCCATGTTATTTACGATGATCCTTCCTCCGTTCAATGCATTGTTGCTGCTGTTGGAATTATTTGTATTGTTGTTGTTACCAACATTTGATTGTGGTTGATTTGACGATACGGTGTTGTCCACTTCGTTGTCTCCGTTCAATGCAGAAAGATAACTGGGTGGAGCTGGAGCTGGAGGCGGCGGACGATTTGGGAAGCCGATCCTATTGATAGATGATTGCGATGCTGATGAACCTGTCGTAAATTTGGACAATGATGATTGCGGCTGTTGATTTGATGTTATGTTGTAATTGGAACCATGATGTGATGAAGTCGATGGTGCCAAAGGAGATGATGGCGGTGGCGTAGGAACTTTGGAAACTGTTGTCGATTGTATCATCGGTGGCAATGGAGGCGGTGGAGGATAAGGAAGTTGTTTGTAAGCCGAACGACTGGATGTGGCTGCTGAAGTTGGATTTGGCGGAGGAGGATGTGAAGGAGGTGCTCGAATTGACGTACTGGTAGCGTAGATGTTTTGATGACTACTGGTCGGTACGATGTAAGGTTTGGCTTGTTTTTTCCACGAAAGACCTTTGCGAAGCGTATCATTTACATTTGCATAATGGTTGACAAACATGTTGGCTGCAACTAACTCGTCATGATCGTCTGAGTCCTCGGAATCGGGCCCTGTTGAGCTTAATTCACTTGGCTTCTCGGTCAAGGAATCATTTCCGCTGCTCAGTTCATAAAGACCAGGTGGAGGTTTTACGTCTGAATCATCCACATCAAGGTCATCGTCATCGTCTAAATCATCTTCATCCGAGTAAGAAAACGAGCCAGGACATGGTCGTGGTGGCTGTCGGGCCTGTGCCGAAATAGCGGCAGTATTAAGCATGTTGTTGGCTTTATTGTCCTTGCTTTTTCCACGATTAGATCGAAGCGTAGATCGATTACGATCATTGCGATTTGAGGTGCCAGCCACAGCAACGGGAACGAGTGTGTCGTTGTTAATTGTCATATTTGGCATGATGAGTCCAACAGTTGAACCGCCATTAATCATGCCACGCATTTCCATCTCAAGCGATTGTCCAGCCATCTGACTAAGTGGGTTATCGAATTGCTCGTCAAGGCCGAAACCAAGTTCACTTAGACGATCTTGACTGCCTGTATTTTGCATTGCTTCTTTTTTGTATTTGTATGTCTTGTTACGTACACAAAGGGCTGCGATTACCATGATAGTTATGATGACACTGAGACAGGCACAAAGAATGACGAACCAAGTTTCTCGATAGTATGGCATTCTGGCTCGTAATTCTAGATGCGAAGGCGTCATTATAATGGATTGGCCACCGTACAACTTGTTTGGATAAGCTGGTTCAGAAACACCAATGCGATTGAACGACATTACTCTGAATTGATACTGGGAAGATGGTGACAATTGTGTAAAGCTTAATTCGTATCGATCTTGGCGTCCATTGCGCAATGTGACAATCGGTTGCCACTCGAGAGCTGACTTTTTATTTAGATTGTTAGCTTCAATCAAATAACCAAGAATCGGTTCTCGGTAATCTGGATTTTTCCATTTGAGTTTGACTGATGTCAGCGTTTGTTGTGCTATAACTTCGAATGGAGGTGGTGGACTACCGTGTTGAGGACCAGTGGTCACTAATAAATAAAAAAATTAGATAATGAACAATTAAGAATCTAATTAATTACCATTGCCGATGCGTTCAGGTCCAAGACCAACACTGTTCTCAGCCCTAACTTTAAATGTATAAGTGACTCGTTCACGCAGAGCACTGACCACTAGATAAGAATCATTAATTTTTTGTTTGACTTGTTTGCTGAAATCGCCAATCAACGTTTCGTATGTGATGTAATAGCCAAGTAGTAAACCATTTGGCTCGGCTGGTGGACGCCATGTTACTTTTACTTGTGACATGGTTATCTCATCAAACTCAATAGGACCAAGTTCACCCGGTAAATCTTCGAGCGTTTGCACGATCGTTGGTTTGGATCGAGGCCCATCACCAGCTGGATTGAATGCAGAGATCTGAATTGAATAGTTGGTCCACTTGTACAGATCGAGTAGAATAAATGAGGCAAGTGTATCAGGAACAATCTCCATCATTTCTCGTGGCAATGATTTTGAATGTTGATCTTTCACCAAGTTCGATTTGTTAAGCGAATTAACCCAGTAGAAAATCTTATAGCCCATAATTTGGCCATTCTGTTTTGATTGATCAGGCGGCTGCCATGTAACTTTGATTTCGGTCGAACTAAGTGGTTCGGCACGAATTTCCAATGGTTCACCAGTAGGCACAGCTAACGAAAAAGTAATGGCCTTAATGATATAATTCAAAATATGTTTTCGAACACTTACCTTCACCGACGTAAACAACCTTGGGTTTAGTGGAAGGGCCATCACCCTGTCCATTAAAAGCAATAACACGTATTTCGTAATGCTGATCTTTTTCGAGATTATCTATAGTAGCTTGAGTACGATTTTTACCGCGAACTAACGTTGATGGACATGATCCGGCCACTCCTTGTTGAGTTAATAAACAATACTGAACACGATAACCAGCTCCCATTTCATCGCCATTCCAATCATTTACGGGCATCCATCTGACTGATATTGATGTCGGTGTGAACGGCGACACGGTAACAGATTCGGGCATCGTGTCTGGAGGAGCTGGTAATGTTCGAGTGATAGGCGATTCTGAAGACCAACCGGAATCACCAATATCGTTGGTGGCTTTCAAACGAAATTGATATGTTGTGAATGGTCGAAGTTTGGTCAATGTGTACGATCGAATTGTCGGGTCTATTTTGTGTGGATAGGTCCACCAATGACCACCTTGGCTTGAGATTTGTACAGTATAGTATCGAAGTGGTGCATAGCCATCGCGACCAGGCGTCCAACTAATAGTTACTTGACGAGAACTGATCTGTGATACACTGATCAGCGGCTGTGATGGTGGTGATGGAAGTTCACGTGTGTTGGTCGTATAAACCAGTGCTTTGGCTGCTTGACCCCAGCCTTCAACCGTTTTGGCTGTTACCTCAAATTTGTAGTAGGTTTCAGGACTAAGATCTAAAAATCGATAAGTTCGGTCGGTGGATTGAAATTCGCGAGTAATAGGTATTTGCTGATAATACTGATCATCGCTAAGACGATATGTAACTTTATAGGCAAGAATCTCACCGTTAGGCTCTTCTGGTATGTCCCATTTGATACGAGCCGTGGTAAGAGTCACATCAGGAAAAGTAACATTGGACGGAGGTCCCGGAACATCCTGGAATGTTTCAGCTGTGACTGGAGTTGAATAAACGCCATCGCCGACGTGAGTAAAAGCACACACACTGATCTGATAACGGGTGTATTTTTTCAATTCGGTCAGTGTGGCCGTTCGAGATGAATTGCTTTCAATCAATTTAAATTGAGCATCATTACCATTTTTCAGAATTGCATATCGGACTTTGAACCCTTGGATAATACCGTTACGGTCGGACTCGCCAACATCATTCCAATCGACTACAATGGTTGTCGATGAAGTAGATCGCACTTGAACAGAATTAGGACCCGAGCTTGGCGTTGCTTCGTTGGTACGTTGTATGTGATAGTGACTGCCATGCGATGTACCAAGATCGTTGAGTGCAAACACCTGAATGCCATAATTGGTATATGCGTTCAACGAGGTGATGAGGTAGGAATGTGAATGATAATCAGATAGAATGTGCCAATGCAATGGTTCATCGATTATTGGCGATCCATCGTTAGTCAGTTGACGCCAAGTGATGTTGTAACCACGGGGATGACCATGCCATGATTCAGGTGGCAGTGGCGTCCATCGAACTCGCAATGCGGTAGCTGATACTGTACGTACGGTAACGTTGGAAGGTGGACCCTGTGGTAATGCCTGCAACGTTTGGAAAGGAGGCGAAGGAGCTGATGGTTTAAGAGCTGGACCAACTACATTTACAGGAATAAGACGAAGTCGATATTCGGTGTACGGACGAAGATTGTGAACGGTAATGGCATCATCCTGTGTGTGATTGATAGATTCATAGATAACTGACCAGTTTTCGGCATTGCGCAATTTATAAAGTTGGCCTTCGACGATCCATTTGGCGATGGATGCGTTACCATTGAAGCCAGGCGTGAATTGCAAGACAACAGAAAAAGGCTGTATGTTTGAAATCGCTAGATGAGTGGGTGCAACAGGAAGAACCGGTGGAACCGAGCTCTGAATTGTCGAACTAATGATAGGTCCGGCTCCAACTTCGGTCCATGCATTTATCTCGAATGTATAGGCTGTTTGAGGTGTTAAGTTTGTAATGACAGTTTGATTTTCGGTGGCAGTCAGATTTCTGACAACAGCAGTGCTTCGTTCATGGCCGACAGAATAGTAACGTAGTGTATAACCTGTCAATTTGCCATTAACTTTTTTGGGTCGAGACCATATAACGCGTACGCTTTTGTCAAGAATATCACGGAATTTGAGATAGGCTACTTCTTGAGGTAAATCTTGTTCGGTGGTTACAATCGGAGGTGGTTCAAAGCGTGGTCCATCACCAGCACTAGTAAAACAAAGTACAGACACATCATATGTTGTGTATGGTTCCAGTCCATCCATGATGGCCAACTGTTGTCCATCCTGATAAAATGGTGATGGCGGAACTGTAATTTCACGAGCCGGTTGTTCGGAAACAAGTCCGACAATAGTATAGGAATGTGTATTTGATTCTGGAGGTGAAGCCAGCAATCGATCATCTTCAGTTGGATCGGTTGTAGTGGTCGTAAAATTCTTCGAAATCCAAGCTTGAACCTTATAGCCTTGGTTAATACCATTGATAAGCTGTGGATCAGGTGGTGACCATTGAACACGTATAGAAGTAGAATTAATAGCTTCGGCATGTAATGCTCTAACTTGGGCGGCCGGTCGACCTTCTTTTGTCCGAACATAAATGCTGGGACTATAAAGGCCAATTCCCATTTCGTTGTATGCAGCCACCTGAATTTGATAGTTCTGCCATACGATCAGATCTTCAAGCAGACAGGACATTTGAGCGGCATTAGTCACATTATATGTGTACCAAGGCGTATGTTCGGCGTAACCAGCAAGTTTATAGCGGACAATGTATCCCAACAAATGGCCATTGTGTGATTCTGGTGGTGGCTGCTGCCATTGAATTGTAATAGCTGTCGATGATCGTGGAGCGCCTACCACACCAATTGGACTGGCATTTGGAGGCTGTGCGGGTAATGTAATCGGTGGATTTGTCGGAGAACTGGGCTGACCTTCACCAACTGAATTGAGAGCCGATACACGGAACTGATATGTGGTGGCCGGACGAAGATTAGTGATGAGCACAAAATTCTGTGTTGATGAGATGTTCATTGAAGCTGTTGTCCATGTGTTAACACCGTAAACTAATTCGTCGTCGGTTGATGGCTGCTGTGCAGTTGTTCCTGTGATCGTGCTCGAATCTGTTTCTGCATGGCTTATAGGATTGCTAGCGATTGTTCGCATCTGAACCACATACTTGGTGATGGGTGAATTACCATCAAACGGAGGCGTCCACGATACGTTTACAAGACCACCATTGACATTAAGTGTGGCAACAACATTGGTTGGTGGGTGTGGCAATTCAATGACATCGAGTCTTGCAGAACGTTTGTCATTACCACCATCTGATTCAACACGACATGTGTAAAGACCAACGTCAGTATTTCGTACCTGTTTATAAAAAAAAAAATTAATAAAATCAGACATTGATAAAAATGTTGCGTACCTGTTCAATGCGCAAGGTGTTGTCGGCAGCTATTTTGATTCTAGATGAGGTAAGAGCTGTAAGGTTGCGTTTCTGAAATGTCCAGTATACTTTAACCGGAATAGTCGGATCGTGACGAACACGACATTGAAGTTCAGCAGTCGAACTAAGAATTACTTTACTGTCAACAGGCGGCTGATCAATCTGTGTACGCAAAATGACGGCCAAACGTGTAGTACCGTTGATTACACCCAAATTATTACGTCTCACACAAGTGTACATGCCTTCATCCGATTTTTCTACCTGAGTGATAATCAAAGCTCCATGGGCATTACTATCGTATTTTCGTTTCGAATCTAGATCAAGACGACGTTTTGGTTGGCCAGTTTTTTGATACCACCATTCGACGGTGGGAAATGGAGATCCAGTAGCTTCGCATTGGATTTCTGCATCACGTCCATCCTGTATGGTCAACATTTCGGGTGGTCCACCGTTTGTGAATGTAGGTGGTGTATGTTGTTGTATAGAAGTTGGTACCGAATGTGAATAGGTTCGTGCAGGATAGTCCTCATGATCTGTAATATGGCCTGGAGCAAGTGGCATCGTAGTAAAAGTGGCAACTGTCGGTTCACTCCACCGATCCATACTTTGCGTTTGAACAGAGATATTATATGCTTTGCCTGCTGTCAATCCATGAAAAGCGACCGAAGGTCGATGGCCAAGTTCGGGTCGTTCGATAATTTTAACCGATTCGTAAGCATCTTCTGGAATGATCTTCACACTGTAATGATCAAAGATAGTTTCGGCTGGATTAGCAAGTTTCACAAGTAATGTTGTCTCATTACGAAACCAGATTTTTGGCTCTGGTAATGGAGCCGGATCGGTAGTAAAATTAGCCTGCAAATATTGGCGTGAATCTTCATTACGAAATACAGTATACAAACGAATTTGATATGAAGCTCCGGGTGTTAAATCACGTATCGGTACAGGTGTTGCATCTTGTAAGCCAACAACAATTGTTCGAATACCACTATCATCTTGTACGGATAATGGTTCGATAATTATTTTGAATGAATGAAAACGTCCTTCGATTGGTGGATTCCAATCAAGCAATACTAATTTACCACTTTGTACTTGAACCGATAGGTCACGCGGTGGATGAATAGCTATAGCAATTAAAAATCAAAAAAAATAAGTAAGTAAATAGTTTTTATTTAAATAAATAAATCAAATGTTACAATAAGTGAACGCCTATTTTGTCATCATAATAATTTCTATTCATTTTTCAAACTTGTCATCGTTACGAAAAATGGAAATAAAAAAAAAAGTTACAATTGAAAGCCATCGATTTCAATCAAAAGTGAAAGCAGCAAAACACTTTTTAAAAAAAACATAAACTGATTATCACTATTGACAGCAAACATTTTGTTGCTTAGTATAATAAATTTACGAATGATTTTAACTATAAAATAAATTGATCTGAGATGCCAACTAATCATTTGAAAAAATAATAATAATCATCATCATGCATCCAAACTTAGAATCGTATGTTTATAATCCATCCAATTTTAATGTAATTTACAATCCGGTAAGATTCATTAATAATTTATCTAATAAAATTCATAAAATTAATTACTATTCAATATTATAGGCTATGCCGGTTTGTTGTTCGCTTGTTGGTGAAAAACGACAATTAGAACCGGGTTTGATGATTACAGTATTGGGTCGTTGTCATCCGTATATTGAACAAGGAAGTACACAAAGTTTTCGTGTAGATTTTTTCAATGGTGAATGTGAACATTATGGAGGTGGTGCTGAAAATATAGCGTTTCACTTTAATCCTCGTTTCGAAAACCGATCAGGTATGATCATAATGAATTCTTGTGAATATGGTCAATGGGGTCAAGAAATACGTCCATTCGAAAGACCATTTCCGTTTCGATCTGGTGGCAATTTTCGTCTTACTTTCAAAGTAGAAACCGAACATTTTGAAGTGCAAATAGATGGTCAGCATCTATGTCAGTTTCGACATCGTTATAACTTTTACAATATTCGACGTATGCACATTAGCGGTCGATTGGATATCGATCAAATCAAGTTTGAAATGGTCGGTGGTGGTATGCCACGATACATTATGGGGCCTCAATTGCCTTATTACGAGTATTTGCCGCAGCTTAGCGAAAGACCGCATGACATTGCAATGGTGGGAACAGTACGCTGTCCGTTTGTCGAATATTTTGCCATCAACTTAGCCAGTAGCGAGCAAGGTCGTTTTAGATGCGAATCAGAATTCAATAACATTCCAATTCATGTAAGCATACGTGCACAACAAGGCCAAATTGTTCGTAATACTAAAAACTATGGAAATTGGGGCCAAGAAGAGACCGATTTAAATGGACCGTTTGAATTTCAACCAGGACAACGATTCTTTTTAATGCTTTCAATTCGACCAGATTGTTTTAGTGTACAAATTAATGGTAGATTTGGATTTGCATATCGTCATCGATTGTCATGGCAATCAATTGATTCACTTCAAATTTATGGAAGTGTTGATTTAAGTGAAATCCGTATTCAACCAGTTTAATTTAATCAGTCTGGTTTTTTTTTTAAAAAAATCATTCTATCAATAAATCATTTGTTATCGAATTGCAATAAATAATAAATTTTTTAAAAAGAATCCGCCTATTGAGACAAACATCAACAACAACCAAAAAAAAAAGTTTTATAGATTTTGTTAAAGTTAGATAATGTATCACCATAGTTGATTATCATATATGTTGTCATAAACATGATAATCATTTTAATCGAGTGATGCTGATCAAGTAATATAAGTCATTTCATTGTCTCTGTGTGATTACTGTTGTATCCAAAATGCATCGTTTTATACAAAATCCGGTATGTAAATAATGATAATTCAAAAGAGTTCATTATCTAATTTAACGGGTAATAGGCTTTACCGGCTTGTCTTGCCATAACAAATGATGAACTATTACCAGGTAGTAAAATAGTGATCAATGGTCAATGTAGAATGGATGTACATCGTGGTGATGTAGATTCATTTCGTATCGATTTGTTTGATGGCCAATGTGAACATTTGGGTTATTCGAAAAACATTGCATTTCATTTTAATCCAAGATTTCGAGGTCCGAATCATGGTTCGATAGCAATGAATTCCTATCGTCAAGGTAACTGGGAACATCACATAGAAAATGAATATCAATTTCCATTTAGAGCTGGACAAAGATTTACCATTGAATTACAATGTCAATCGGATCAATTTCAGATCAAAGTAGACGGAAGCTATATATATCAATTCAAACATCGCTATGACTATAGAAGAATTGGTAAACTATAACCCTATCAAACATAACCAATAATTAAATTGGTAACTTTTTTTGTTTGTTTGTTAAGGTCGTATGCACATTGATGGCCGATTAACAATTGATTCGATTCGATTTGAAACTATAAGATCACAACCACAATGGCCAGTTTATCCACCAACACCAAGAAGTGTCATGTGTCCTACTATTCCTTATTTTGATTATGATATACGTCTTTCACAACAACCAGTAGAGGTGTTTCTTGCCGGTAAAATCGATACATTTCCCAGAGAGTATATACAAATCAATTTGGTCAACAGTGAACGTAATCGATATTGGAACGGTAATGGAATAGTAAATATTCCAGTACATTTTAGTATACGTCCATTTCAACGAGAAATTGTTAGAAATACACTTACGGCAGGCATATGGGGAGCAGAAGAGAAACATCTCTACTCTGGATATAGTCTAAATCCAGGTTGTCGTTTTGATATGATGATCCGAGTGGATCGTCATCAAGTAAGTGTCGCCATTAATGGTCAATCAGCATTCGAATATCGACATCGGCATTCACCGAATTCGATTGATGCTTTGCAAGTAACTGGCAGTATCTATTTGGAACATATTCGTTTTCAAAACTATTCCTAACTGTTTTAATGTTGATTAAATGATTTCAATTGGCCTAAAATTGAGCATGCAATAAATCTAAATACAATAAATTCTTACCTGAATGGACAATCGTAATGATATGTAATAATAATATTGTTAAAATTGTTAAAATAGAAAAAGGTGGCCATTTATGATTCGTGTTTGATAATGGTATCCGTCTTCGTGTACGAGTACGATGATCCAATAAATATTGTCGTAATGTTGAGCGGTGGTAATTTTTATCACGTGATTGATTTAGGATGTAATCAACATCCTTATTATCGATCACAATTAGCTCCATAAATTGATAGTAGTCATA
>ERZ500997.586-NODE-586-length-10366-cov-5.691398_pt1 | contig 10366 bp, 9 predicted proteins | sample MGYA00248826_ERZ500997 | MGnify/ENA primary metagenome ERZ500997 (study PRJEB25958, sample SAMN03398524) | human skin metagenome | study: EMG produced TPA metagenomics assembly of the Human Skin Microbiome Metagenome (human skin metagenome) data set.
TTATTAATATTCCGGATGAATAAATCATTGACAGTTATTATCATTATTAAACAAGTTTTTTTTTGACAAATAATATTTAATGAAAAATAATAGAGATTGTTTGTTTGTTTTCAGGAAATCAAAAAGAAATAACTTCATTCAACACCTTATTTCTTGGATTACAAAAAAAAATGCTTATGAAAAAAACAATGTGTATATCATCATTGATTTTCTTTTTTCTCATTATAATAATAGTAATAATTTTTTTTTTCATTTAAAAAATAAAAGCCTAAAGCGAATATGTATTGAGAAAAAAAGAAAGAATTCAATGATGTTTGTTTGTTTGTTAAATTCGACCATAATCATCATCTGATATTGATTAACGACGTTGTGGTAATGGTGGTGGAGCTCTTGATGACATACCCGGACCACGTGATTCATCACCATGATCACCACGAAGACCACCTTCACGTGAACCACGTCCAGCATAACGATTACGATTATCAGGCATACGTCGATCGCCACCACCACCACCACCAGCAGCTCTACCACGGCCATGATCAACTTTCATCCAACCACCTTCACCATCTTCATCGGCAGCTGCTCCAGAATGTTCTGAATCCATTGGTGGTTTTTGTCGCCAATTACCAATATCATCTTGATTTGATGATTGTTGTTGACGCTGCATTGTACGTTGAAATCCTCCACGTCCTCCACCTTCGCGACGTTCACCAGTTCGACGAAGACTTGAATCTGAATCTCGACCACTAAATGGCCGATTTTGAGAAGGTCCACCGCGTGATTCTTGACCTTCGCGTGATTCTGGTCGTTGACGACCTTCCGAAAATCGACCACCATAAGTCGGACGACTTTCACGTAATGGAGGAGGCTGAATGACTTTCTTATCACCTGAACGCCAATCATCAGCTGAATCAGCCACTGATTGTGGTGCTGGTTGACGAAATGGACGATTTGGACCTCTATTCGACATCGGTTCACGTTCACGTTCACGATTACGATCACCAATAGCAGCAGCATTCGATGGAACTTTGGATTGAAATGCCGGTGCAGGTGGTTCTTTACGTTCAATCGGACGATTAAGTCGCCAATCTCTTGATGCATCAGAAGAATCTTCTGATTGTTTGGCAGCACCAACAACAGCTGGCCTAGCTAATGGCATTCGATTTTCATTACCACTTTCATTTTCACCACCAGCCGGTTGGGCTAAATGTTGACGAAGTTTTTCTTCAATTTCGGCCATTCGACGTTTTTGAATTTCAGCAACTTTAGCCAAATGTTTTTCCTGTTTTTCTTTCATATAGGCAACACGACGTTCTTCGATTCGTTTTTGACGACGTGCTTCTAAACGTTTTTTTCTTTCTTCTTCAACGATTCGATCAAAATTTCTTAACTTTTCTTCATATTCTTCACGACGACTTTCAAGAACACCTGTTTCAAATTCTTTCTTATCATCCAATACTCGTGCAAAACGTTCACGTTCTTTCAATGTTAATTCCCGTTCCTCTTTCATGGCAATAATTTTCAATTCTTGTGCTTTTGCCCATAATTCTTGATCTTGAACACGCCATTCTTCATATTGTTGTTTTAATAATGGAATCTCTTCCAATCGTTTGGCACGTTCAAAATGATCAACTTTACGTTCCAATTTTCGTTGTTTAGCCAATTGTTCACGTCGTTCTTTTTCCAATTGTTCAACACGTTTTTGATGTAAATCTTGTGGTCGTAATTTAGCCAATTCATCATCATCCAAATTATCTAGTTCAAAATCCGGCATTACTTTTTTCAATTCATCTCTAGTAATTTGTTTACGAATTTCTTTTTCATCTTTTTCACGTTTCAAACGTTCACGTTCTTTTGTTTCTTCAAGCAAACGTTGCATTTCTGCTTCACGTATTTTAGCCTCTTCTTCTTCCATACGTTTACGTTCTTCATTTTCACGTCGTATACCCATTTGTTCCATTATTTCACGACGTTGTTCAATAAGATTTTGACGATTTAAAATTAAACGATGTTCTTCATTAGCACGTAAATGATATTGTTTCATTATTTGTCGTTTTAAATCTTCACGTTGTTGTTTAATAGTATCAGGTTCGATTAAATGAATTGCTTTTTGTAATGATGAATACATTGATACTAATTGACGACGCATTTGTTCATTAGGCATCGATTGTAAATATGGACCTTCAATATATTCTTCACCAGTCGAAACACGAAGTTCAGTACCGAAAACATAACAACCACGACGATGATCAATACGTACTTGAAGATCATGACGACGAGCCGATTCAACAACTAATTTTTCCAAATAAATTGGATCAACAAATTGACATAATTCAGCCAAACGTTTAAATTCAATTGAACGATAAACTTGTGCAATTTCACGAATCAAACGAATAACAGTAACTTCTTTCAATGCCCATATATATTGTTTTAATTCTGGATATTCAGTAGATTTTTCCGGATCAGCAGTTGAACGTTCAATATAATCGATAATCTGTTGTACACGACCACAAATACCTAATGGATTGAATTCAATTTCCAATAATTGAAATAGATCTTGTATTGGTTGTGAAGCAAATTGTAAAACACCCATACGTTTTAAATCTTTAACCAATGAAAATCTTGTTGGTGGTTTTGAACTAATACCCAACAATGATGATAAATTACGATGATGTTGTTCAATAACATTTTCTTCAGTATCAACTAATTTATCAATTTCCGGACGAATAGGTGGAATTGGAATCGAAAGTGTTGCCAATACTAAACGTGAAGCCATTTTTTGTATATCATCAGCTGTTATATTTTTACGTAATTCTTTCGATAAATGAAATAAACGAAACAAAGCTGTTGCATGAAAAAGATTTGAATTAGCTTTCCAAAAAACTAATGCTAATTTTTGATAATAACTAGCAATTAATTGTGGTTTTCCCAATCCTTTTTTAGTCAAATTCATAAGATTAAATTTTCGTATATCATCAGCAGCTTTATATGCTTCTTGCCATAATTCTAATTGTATAGCATTATCCAATTGTCGTAAACGGGTTTCCAATTGCATTGCTTGCGATTCAGGTGAACTTAAATTAATAGCATTTTGTTGTTGCGGTGTTTGAAGTTGTTGTCGTTTTAATTGATCCAAATGCATATGAAGATTATCGCATAATTTTCGAAATTCAGTTTTTCGATTATATTTGATACAGAAAACAAATGCCTGATGTGCAATATCATGATACAAACGTTCAGTTTTACTATTATTTTTTAACATATCCAAACATTGCCTGTATGATTCCCAAAGAAATTTTACCCATGGTATCAATACAACACGATCTTTACGATCTTGTGAACCTTCAACACTAACAGCAGACATAAGAATATCTTCAGGTGTTTGTGCATTTTCCAGATCATCAATTTCCGATATATTAGCCAGTGATTGTTCTTTTGCTTCATTCGTTTTCTTTTCAGCCATTTGTATATATTTTCGAATCACTTCTTCAAACGAACTAATATAACTTTGTTGACAAATAATTTTATATTGAAATAATCCTTCTTTGGCAACATAACTTTGTTTCAATTCTACACATAATTCCAAATATTTCATCATTATTTCTTCATGTTTTTTCTGCCAAACACGATGTTTTTTACTATGTAATACATCGCATAAAATTTCCAATGCTCGATGTTTATTTTGTACTTCGATAAATTCTACAAATGATAAACAAAAATTAATAAAGGAAATGGATAAAAAATGTTACTTAATTACGAACCATTTGCACGTTTAAGTGCATTTTCCAGATGGATAAAATGAGCAGGCATTTTGATTTTTTTGCGTTCGAATCAAATTCGATAATCGTTTCAAGCAAAATTATTATTAAAACTATATCGAACGAAATAAAATGAAGCAAAAATTTTATAAAAAAAACTTTTACAAAATTGACTTTTCTCGCTGTTTTTTTCAAAAACTTTTCATCATCATCTCTCTGTTCTATATATATGAAAATTATTTAATATATCATACAAAACAAACCAGAAAATGTTAAAACATTAAACGCATTAACCAAACAAAAAAATATTGAAAAAAAAAATTAAATAAAAAAAAATTCTTTTTTAGACCGCAAGACACGTTGGACCATTTCAATGAATGAGAATGCTACCACACTCTCTCTCATAAAAGATGATGATTTAAGAAGTGGCATAAATCATTGAACAAAAAGGAAACTTTAAGGTGGCAGCATAACAATTAGAAAGTATATTGCTTCGGTAACATGGATAGTGGCGTCCTCATCATCAACAAAACAAAAACAACATCATCATCAATGATGATGCAGACAGACATCGAAATCGATGTTAATACAGGAAGTGTCGGAATAGTCGGCTTTAAATTGAAAAAAAAACATTATCGCGATACCATCGATCATCGATTAATCGATCTTTATTTGAAATTAAAATTATTATTTAAATTTTCATCTAATTTTGTAATGAATTTTGTAAATTTTTGTAACTAAATTCATTAGATTTAGAAAATGATTGAAAAAAAATTTGAAAAGAAAAAACTTATTTCGGGTTTTGCAAAACCAAAACAAAAAAAAAGCTCGAGTTTTCGATGTTGATTTTTCTTTCAACAAAATTGTCCGCTGATCAAAAGAAAACTGATTATGATATTTTTTTGAATCGATTTAAGCGAATTTTTTTTTAAATTTTGAAAGAAATTTTATTTGGAAAAAAAAGAAATTTCGTTTTTTTGAGAAAATTTCCCGAAAAATGATGATTTTCAAGCGGCGCTACAATCATTTGTCATTTTGTTCTATAATCTATACTACTACCACATGTAGGTGTGTATTATTGGCAATATATGATATGCTGTGTGTGTGTGTATTTATGTGCTTCTCCTCTAATATCATATATTTTTTCAATATATACGCGTTCGAATGGAGCGCTTTTTTTTCGTGCAAAAATATCAAATATTATCATACAAACAAAATATTTGAATTCAGCTATCATCAAATTCAAGGATTTTTTGTTTTTCAATTTAAATTTTCTGGGAATTTTTTCTTTTTGGTTTGAAAAATTTGAAAATATTGAAATTTTTGGTTCCATATTTCGAAATATTCGACCAGAAATATCAAGCTATTGATAAATGGATCATACGAAATTACAACCAAGCCAAACTACTCCTGGTAAGTTAGCCTAAACGTTATTTGATTTTTGTTAATGTTGTTAATAATAATTTTCGATTTTATTTTATTTTAAAAGTTCAAGGAACAGTTTCGGCAACACCAACATCTATTCAAGCAGCTAGGCCACGTTTTAATTTGAATAATTTTATACTTGTTCCGGCTGGTAGTACAAATATATTGACTAATAATGGACAAATGTCCAATCTTATTGCTACCAATCATAATACAATTGTTAATAAAGGAAAAATTATGATTCTGACAACAACACCAACATTGACAGGCACAGGAAATGCTACTGGAACGGCTACCGGTGCTCAAATATTAACAGCTTCACACACTGGACAATCGGTTCAATTACGTCCAAGTATGGTATTGGCTACGAGTTCAGCGACAACTACTCCAGGAACATTGGTCACTCCAAATATTTCCACGTTTGGCAATTCAACAACAGCAACCAGTATAATTGCTAATATCAAAATGAATCCTGTATCGAATCAGCCGATAAGTAATCAAATTCATCAGATTGCAACAGTACCGACAGTTACTGCTTCAGTATCAAATGCTTTAACAATACCGGCAAATGTAATGGCTACTAACAACAACAATATCAAACAACAGCCACAAGCTGTACAAATGTTAACACCGATTGTTACACCGGCCAATTTATCTGGCAATAATTCTGGCAATAATAATCGTGCTCATCCGCATCATCAACATTTAAATTTTGTTTCACAAAATTTAACACATCGAAATCAATCACCATCATCTTCAATAACAATTAATCATGCAAATAATAATAATAATAATTCAACAAATAAATCAACTATACATTTATCGACAGGAAAAACGAAAACCAATACAATTCAACAGGCATCAAATACTTCAATATCAACAACGCCAGTCATTTTAAATACGAACAATTTATTTGTTACTACACCTTGTATTGATGGCCAACAAAATCAACAATCTAAATCCAAACCAATGATTAATTTGAATTTAATACCAAGTAATCATAATTTTAACATTAATCAATTGAAAAATGTTGTTACTGACCCTCAAAAAATGAATGTTGATTACATTGTTGATAATGAAAATGCTGATGATGATGATGATGCCGAAATAAAATCAATTGAAGAAAAACAAAATGGAAAAAGAAAAAAGAAAAATCGTCATGAAAAATTGTTTACTGATGAAACATTGGATAGATCATCACCGGAACTTTGGCCTGAATCAGGTAACAAAATTTTTTTTTGAAAATTTATTTTTTAAAATCCTTTTTTTTCGTTTACATCTTTAGTTCCAGGTGTTGTTAAATTTTTGGCCAATACATCACCATATACAAGTGAGGATGATGATTATGACCTATCGGATGATTCACCTCAAAAAAATGGTGGAAAATTGGATATCAGTAACAATAGCGGAACTCGTAATCCAACATTAATAAATCTATCGTCTATAGTAAAAAGTGAAATTTTCGATGATGATGATGAATATGATGATGATGAAGAAGATGATGATGATTCGTCATTACAGAATTTTGGCGATAATAATCTACGTTATAATAAAACAAATTTTAATTTTACAAATAGTGATAATCAATTTGATGGACGAAATAAAATAATCAAATCATTTGCCCTAACACCATATGGTTTGGAATTGGCAAATGAAAATGAAGATATTGATGATGATAGTGATTCTCGTGCTACTAGTCCAACTGAAAGTATTTTAACCAATTCGACTAATAATAATAAAACGAATATAAAATCAACAAATAATTTGAATAACAACAACAACAACAACAATGATAATAAACCTGAATGGCAAAAAGGTTTTAATGATGAAGAAATATCAATGCTTTATGGTTATGGTTCATTAACATCATCAGCATTATTGGATAAAGTAAAAGAAATACAAAATCTATCCTATCAATTAGGATTAGAAGAAGAAAGTGAAATAGCTCGTGCACGTTATCTAAATATTTTAAATGAAAATGATTCAAATGATGATAATATGCCAAATTTATCGATCGATTCGGAAATTGATAATATTTTTATGTCAACAAAAACAAAAACAACAACAAATTCAAATCCAATAAGTTCAACAGCTTCTTAAATATTCATTTGCTTTTTGTGTTACATTTTGTTTGTTTGTTTGCTTATCATAAGTACAAAAAAATATCAATTTTATTATTAAATGAATTATTAAATGGGATTTTTGAATGAAAAAAAGTATTATTTATTCAGTATTAAATTATATTGGCTTTTTTGGATCATAAAATCAAATTCAATCCATTGATTTGTTGTTTGATCACCTGAGAAAACAATATGATTCTTCACCTAACATTGTACAAAATTCTTGTAAACGTTATTGCATTTGTACAACATTTGATTGTTCTATGGATTGTTTTTCATCATCATGTAATGATAAACGATGATCTAATGATTCAAAATTCCAACCACCTTGTCCATCAAATTGTAATAAATGTGTATGAAATTTCCATAATGATGGTCGATGTGTTATTGTAATCAATGTAATACCTAATTGTTTGGCTGTTTCATACATTTCAGCTTCAACATCAATTGAAACGGCTGATGTACATTCATCAAGTAATGCAAATTTTGGTCTAGAGTTTTTTGTTTTTGTTGGACAAAACCGAAAAAAGGATTGATTAATGGTTAAAACATGTCGATAAATGAATAAATCTTACCGATGATAAAATAATCTAGCCATACCCATTCGTTGTTTTTCACCACCGCTTAATATATCTTTCCAATCACCTTTAGCATCCCAACCACCTTCCCGAGTGACAATATAACGAAGATGTACATTATCCAATATTGATTCAAGATCTTCATCACGTATTCCTTTATTATTCATTGATTTTATTGTATCCGGATATATTAACTGTTCACGTAATGTACCCAATGACATATATGGACGTTGTGGTATATAAAACATTTCTTTTGTTTGTGGTCGTTCTAAACGACCACTAAATACTGGCCATAAACCGGCCATTATACGAAATAATGAACTTTTTCCACAACCATTTGGACCGGTAATCAAAAGATGCATTTGAAATGTTATCTGAAAAATAAAGAAGAATTTTATAATTTTTAAATAAAAAATTATCCAAAATTTTACAATTTATCAATTACCTTGATTGTTAAACTAGGAACAACAATATCACAATTTGGAGTTATAATTGGTACATCAATCAATTGTATATAATCATGAACAATAATCACATTCCCCCTTATTATTGGTGAACCATATTTATCATACATAATCATTGATTTATTATTTATCATAGAAATTGATTTATTTGCATGTGAATCACGTTTAAAATGTCCGCGGCCAACTTCTTCAAAAATGGTTAACATTTTTGCAACACGATTTGTATAGCCAACTAATTCGGTTAGCTAATTTGTGAATAATGAATGAAAATATGAAAATTGAAAATATGAAAAATATGATCGATTCAAACCTGAATAATAACAACATACCTCTTTATATGATGATAATAAACGTTCCATAGCATCGGAACCAGAAATTAAAATATTTTTAGCCGTCATCATATATTCAGTACGATTAGAAATATCTTCACCATTTTGATAATCATGTTTATTTGAATGTTTATTATCAATAGCATTCATTTGTGTAAGCATAATTGGTGCAGCAATAACAACCATACCGGTTGCTGACCAAAGATATTTCATTAATAATTGTTCCAACATAACATACCATAATCTTTGTTGAAATATTAAATTCATTTGTTTAATTAATGAACGATATGAACGATCTAATACAGTACGTTCAACATGGCCACCACGATAAAATGCAATTTCTTCAGCATTAGCAATAATACGTGAATGTATAAAACGTAAATAACCTTTACGTTGTGATTCTTCGGAAACAAGTTTACCGAATTGTGGTGAACAACGTCTTAATATCAGATGTGTACAGAATACTATGGATGTACCAAGTATTGGACCATGCATACCATTCGAACCCATTTTTCTACCCATACGAAATAATGTATATAATACAACAGCAACATCTAACATTGGTTTGGTAACATGTGAATACATATGTGCACAATGTTGAGCAAATACAGTAATATCATCGGTTAATGAATGATCAACATTTTCTAAACGTCCATCCAAATTTGAAACAGTATAATATGTTTCATTATTAAAATATAAACCATATGCATAATTAACTAAACGTGAACGAAATGATAATGATAATTTGGATTCTAAATAACGGATTAATGAATTTAAAAATGTAGCCGGTACTGATATTAATAACCATTTTGTCATTGATTGTGTGAATTGTTGTAAATCACGTTTAACAATATGTTTAACAACACTACCTTCAAGATTTGCAACATAAATTGATAAAAATGTACGGGATATTAATGATGTTGTATGTAAAATTAATAGGATAACTTCGAATGATGCAATTTTCGGTACCATAATACGTAATAATTTTATTAATTGTATTACAAAATCAACATTTATACCGGTTAGTTGACGAATTTCAATCATAAATCGTACAAATAATTCCTCCAATTTATTCATTAATTTATTTGTACGTTGTGGACCAAAATTTAGATAACGTTCTTGAATGGATTTTCCGGATTTTCCTGATACTAATCGTACTAGATGATCATTATGATTATGATTTGAATATCTTTTCACACAAGCACCGTTAGCAAAATTATTATTATTATTCGCATCATCCTCATCATCTTCAGATGATGATGAAAGTATTTCAATCGATGTTGTTGTTGTATTGTCGATCGATATTGAATGATTAATTTTTCCATTTTGTAAAATTGATGATTTTTGCTGATGTTTATCATTATCATTGTTGTTGTTGGTCAGATAATTTTCAATCAACGGATAGGATATTTTTGCTGCATATAAAATAACTAATGCACCGGATATTGTACGTGTTAATTGTGGATATGGTACACCAATACGTTCGGATAGATCACGTAATTTTGACATTACAGTAGTCATTTTTTTCGGTTTGAATCAATGGAATTTTTGGTTGGAAGAAAACTAACTTGAAAATATTTCAATCATCATCTGATATTGGTGATAATGAATGAATTTCAACAGAAAAATGACGCTTTGAAACACTAAAAAATCAACACAAACAAACAAACAAAACAGACAATTTGAAAACGT
>ERZ500997.587-NODE-587-length-10348-cov-6.753328_pt1 | contig 10348 bp, 9 predicted proteins | sample MGYA00248826_ERZ500997 | MGnify/ENA primary metagenome ERZ500997 (study PRJEB25958, sample SAMN03398524) | human skin metagenome | study: EMG produced TPA metagenomics assembly of the Human Skin Microbiome Metagenome (human skin metagenome) data set.
TACAATGTTATCATTTTTCTAAAAAAAGATACTGATGATGATGATTCATTGAATAATAAGGCAATATAATAATTTTTTTAACCCTTTCACATGATGTATCATCATTTTTAATAATTGTTTTCATTGATTTTAATTGTCATCGATATTTTCAAACATTAATATCACTTGTATGTTTAATGAAATCAAAGACGAATATTAATATTCGCGTGGCATTAAAACAGGTCACACTCCATCATCATCATCATCACCAACACCATTATCATCAATGGTTTATATAAAATAATCGAATATACCCAAAACAACAACATTGCATAGCTGGACTAAAATGCCAATGATCGAAAATGATGATGAACGAATGAATCGAAACGACAGCGTGAGAACAAGGTGTGGTGACACCATCAAACGTTGAACATTGAAAAAAATACCACATTTAACTGATGGCTGATTTGGCTGGGCCACGATACGTTGTTGACGCGTGCCATCACGTTTACTATTCTGATAATAATGATGATCATCATCATCACCATTATTTACCATTTGCCAGTAATATTTTTCTCTTCTTCGAAGACTTTGGTTTGCTGTTCGATGATTATGACGAAGATCGACCGATCGTGGGAACTTCTCCGCCTCTTTATTTTCTTCTCTCTTCGTCATCATCATCATCATCGTCTTGAAGCAACAACAAGTTCTCAATCTTCAAGTCTTATTTATCATTCGAAAATCAAAGCTTTTGAATGGCCAACACACACACACACAACAAGCCAAGTTTTTCTTCCCCGTTATGATGATGATGATGATGATGACCCCTGTGTTGTAACGATATCATCTGACCCTTCACCGAGGTCGAACATTTACAGAACAATGTTTGAGAGAGAGAGTGGGGAAAAAAGACGAATGTAATCTGTATTTCTATACAAAAATAATAATGATGGAATGTATTTATGGCCTTGGTTACATAGTCCCCTATGGTCATATTTATCCATTCATTCATTGAATCGATGACCAGGAGAGCGTGAAATTTTTTTTTATTTTTTAATTTACCCCTACGAGGCGTGGTTTTCTCATGGATTTTCATTTTTTTCTTTGAAAAAAATACATTACTGCTTTCACTTGAAAAAAATAAATATTTTACATTTGATCAAATGTAAAAGAATTTTCTTTTTTTTGAGCGAAAGTCTATGGGCCACGTGTCAAATTGGTTTGGTGATGAGGTCAACTTCATTGATTGTGAGATTTTGTTTTTTTCCCTCTCTCTCTCTCACTATGTAGCTTATTCGAATATGACCCAATGGTCATATGTAAAGACCTAGCTTACTGTGAATACCTGCACTTACAAAAAAAGTGTGGGAACGAGATCGAACGTGTGTGTGCGACATTTTTCATCATATCGGGGATAGAAAGTGGAATTCAAACAAAACAGTGAAATTTTTTTTTTCTATTTATTTGGAAAACATCTGCATTCCCACGCTTCGATTTTTTTCTGGCGATTTACTTTAGCACTCACTAAACTTTCAAAATAACCAATGTTATAAAGGCCGATTCTTTTCTTTCTGTTTTTTGCTATCATATCCACAAGTGTCCATACATTTGAACAGAACAAGTTGGCCACGCGTGCCACGAGTCCATTTTTTTTTTCTTCTGGTTGCTAAAGAAAGTTTTGTTTTGTTTTTTTATCATGAAAAGATCGTGGGAAAGTGTTTCGAATAAAAAAAATAAGGCCTGCCATAAGGTTTGGCGCAATTTTTTTTTCATTCTAATTCAGGCGTATTAAGAAAACATGTGTGAGACGTTTGTTTTTTTTGTTGTTGAATGAAACATGGCACACGTGCTAATCAGTATGTGGCTCGTGGGTGTTTGATGATTTTTTTTTTAATTTATTGAATTTCATTACAATTTTTAAAAGAATAATTTTACAATTAAATTAAATAGAAAAAAATTGATTTTATTTTTTCCAAAAAATATTTATTTATTTAATCAATTTACGACGACGTTCAATTTCACGTGATTTTTTTACACTAATTTGATGTTTTTGTACCTGATTCCATATTGATAGTTGCTGTTCTTCAGGTATATGTGAACGATATTCGGCCATTAAATCAAAACGTTCCAATTCATTTTGATGTTTCCATCGATTAATATAATTATAATCAGGCATATTTGGTAATTTTTTAATTCCTTTTAAATCATGATATTCCCATTTTCTTGTCCATGGCCATGGTTTCATTTCAACCTGTATAGTATTGATTGGTATTGATTCACCCGATTTACGTGGTGGTTCTGGTGCCATATCAAATGGTATTTCACTATATTTAGGTAATGCATCACGTAGATATAATAAATGTTCATCTAATCGTTTTTCCAATTTTAACACTTGTATTTCTTGTATAACCGGATTATAAAGATCATAACGTATTTCAACACCTTGTCCATCGACACGATTTCTTAATGTAAAATTAGCAAATGTTCCTTGTCCATTACGTTCAATACAGATACCAACAAATTTACTTAGCTTACCCGATGCCCAATGATCGGTAATAGTGACGGCCATTATTGTTCCCACATAAAATTCCGGTATATCAATCATCATACGACGTTTTATCATATCTTCACGAACTATCATTTCTAATACAGGATTTCTGTATTTAGCTTCGGAAATGGGTAAAAATTCTGGATATGCAAAACGTAATTCGGATAATTCTTCGGGTATTATCGTTTTGCCAAATGATTTTCTTGCCGATAATACAATTGGATCATCGGATTGTACCGATTCAGGCAACGAAGTTTTTAACCATGGTTTGAATGCATTTTTGCGAAACTGTCGACAAACAATCAATGATGGTAATGATGATGATGATGGATGTTTGGAACAGATACGAAATAAATGACCCAAAATCTGATTCGATGCCATGTTGATGTTAATTTGAATGTATCGAATATTCGAATGGAAAGCCCTGAAATCACATGTTTTTGTGTTGTTCAAAACGATGATACCATTCATTAAATACGTTCCGTACTTTTCAATTGAAGCTTCATTAGCATATCGTCATCATCATCGCAGATTTTCAAAGATAATTTCATCCAAAAATCATTATGGCTACCGATTCATCAAAGAATCCATTACATAAAAAAGTGGAAAAAATTCTCAACTGTGAAATCGATACGGTAAGTGTACATTGTCTATATCATATATATCAATGATTATCTGATTTGTTTGATGTTAGGATACCTTGAATGCATTGAAAAACGTATCCGAATTAGTCAATGATAATACATTGACGACACGTCGAAATTTACGGGCAAAAATTGAAACCCAATCATTGGCAATCAATGAACAATTTGCCGAACAATTTAATGATGTTCATCGAAAATTTCAACAATTGAACGATTATATAACATTTGTTGATTCATCATGTCAGATGATGATGGAAAAAATTGATGAATTAAGATGTCAGACTTCTGATTTTGTTCAACAAGCAAATCAAATTCAAGCTGAACTTCAACAATTAGATGATAATGAAAAAACATTGAACCAATTTTTGGCAAATTTTTTTCTGACCACTGATGAATTAGCAATAATTACCGGCAATGATGGATGTAAAATTGATGAAAATTTTTTCACATTATTAAGCAAAATACGTTCAAATTATGAAAAAGCTAAAACATTATTGGCTAGTAATTAATTAATAACTGGTTTCGAAATAATGGATTCAATGTCTAAATATGAAGAGATGGCCAATGAAAAATTATATCGATGGACAGTGAATATATTGCGTACGGTAAATGTAGATTTTCTTGAATTACATTCACATCTTTTTGATGCATTAGCATATCTTCAACATAAAGAGGTATTATTTAAACATTGTATGGATGAATATACTATTGTACGGCGATCAGCCGTTACCCATTCATTCATTGAAGCATTAACACGTGGACGTTCATCCAATAATACACATTATCAAGCAATGGAATTATATTCAAATGATATTGTTCGTTATATTCGTGATATGTTATCCTATTTACATCAGACATTTGTATTCGAAAGAGATATGCTTCGAACATTATTAAAATCTTGTAATCAAGATGAACTATCACGAAAAAATGTGATCAAAAATGTTATCTCATCATTAACTGAAGGTGTGATAAGAATTCTGAAAATTCGTATAGAAAATTGTCTAGTCGCTAATGATCGACGACAAGAAATAATGACACAATCGACAGGCCAACAGATTCGACGTACGAAAAATTTTTTTCTCATCAAAAATATAATCAATTTTTATCTACATACATTTCAAGAAATGTTTAATGAAGATTGTTCATTTATTCATTTTATCAAAGAAATATTATTATCAAGCGATAAAGTTTGTTATAACAGTCTGAAATTTTATTGTTCACAATTATCTTTACGAAATGATGGAATAATAAGTTTAACAAAATCGATTAATTTCCGAGATCAATTACAACATTATATTCAATTGATTGATGAATTATTGGATGGTATTCCTTGTTCGATGAGTTTCAGTCAAGAAGAACAACAACTTGAAACTGAACGAATCCTTTCGGCCATATTTGAACCATGTATACAATCTATTATAATTATAGCATCAAAACTTCCATCAATCGATATGACTATTTTCAATTTAAATTGTTATCATTGTTTACAGCGAACAATTGAAAAATATAACTTTACAATTTCGTTTTCGAAAAATCTACAAACAAAAATTGATTCCACATCCGATGTTATTGTCAACGAACAATATCGTTATATTATTAATTCCTTATCCATTAATTCATTATGTAATGCAATTAATCAGAATGATTTTATCAAATCAAACATTCCATTATCATCATTATCCGGGTGTGATCCGATAGCTGTTGTAACATTTTTGAATTTATTCGATAAATTTCTACAGAATCCACGACAATTCATCATGAAACAATTGAATGATATTTATTATCCAACAATTCGTGAAAAAATATGGCAATATTCATTGAATGCGATCGCAAATACATATGAAAATATTCATAGCCATTTAATTGATCCGAAAAACAAATATGATGATATTATTGATCGTATAAAACATCGTCCGGAAGATGTTCGAAAACAATTGGTCATGTTGCAAGAATAAATAATAATAATAAATTTAATCTAAAATTATATTTGAATAAAAGTTGGACAATTTTTCAAAATTTAAAAATAAACGATACAATCGATTATCATTTCGAAACTATCGAAATATGATGCACATTTCGATGTTTTTTTTTTACACACTGCAGTGACGACAGACAAACACATTTTGATGTGATCGAAAATTTCAAAGAATTTTTTTTTGAAATTTTGCTGTGATTTTTTCTTGAAAAAAGCCAATCTTTTTTAACAATAAAAAACAGGAAAATGATAACCGAAGCGGAAAATGTGTCCGATTATGTTCCATTCTATTATCTATTCACATTGTTACCCATTTTACTTGTGATTACAACACCGGCAGCAGGTTCGATTGTGATGGCAACTGGTACGGCCATTGCTGGATCATCAAATCTATCACAAAATCAATTTATTATCTATCGTGTACATCAAATTGATATGCCTTATGGCCAATTCGGTTCACGTAGTTCAACATTCAATCTTGAGGCGTTAACACCTAATCAATTATCGGATTTTTTTATCCGTAAATGTGCATTATTCAAATGGAAAGATTTATTCCATAAAAGTTTTCATGATATTTTTATCAAAAAAATTCTACAAGAATCTTTAGTATCCGGTGTGTTGATCATATATGATGATATTATAAATAAATCAGTAACAATGGATGAGTTAAATAAATGGCAAAATATTGAAAAACGATTGTTAACCAATGAAACATCGTTGCCCATATATTTTATCCAAGAAAATGAGGATATCAATAGATTATATGACGAATTAATGGAATCATCTGAAAATAATAACATCAATCAAGGAGCTCTAGGTTCAAAGACAACTAAATCTGCTGCCGAAATGATTCGACAGAAAATATTTTTCGATAGCTATCAATTTGTCGTGAATGGACCACAGGTTACAACTATTAATAATCCGATTGTAACAAGTTTTCAAACAAAATTAATCGGTGCCGGTATCGAAGATCAGATGCCGACATATGTAATTGTTTCACATTATGATAGTTATTCAATGATTCCGGTATGATAATGATATTTTTATATTATTTATCATCTATGTTTGTTTTCAATGTCTAGGCTTTATCAAATGGTGCAGATTCAAATGCTAGTGGTGTGATCATATTTCTAGAATTGATGAGATTATTTTCAAAACTTTATTCGAACATAAAAACTCGACCAAAAGCAAATCTAGTATTTTTACTATCCGGTGGTGGTAAATTAAATTATTTTGGTACCAAAAAATGGTTAGATGATAATTTCGATTCATCACGATCGTCGGATGGATATTCATTATTGGATAATATACAATTTGCTGTTTGTCTTGAATCGTTGGCCGATTCGATGAATGAAAATGGTTTATTCATGTATGTATCGAAACCACCAAAACCCGGAACACCGGCGTCATTATTCTGGAATAATCTACAAGAAATATCCAGTGATTACTCAAAAATAAATACGACACTTATTCATAAGAAAATTAATTTAGCCGAAGATTATCTATTCTGGGAACATGAACGTTTTAGCCTCAAACGAATATCTGCATTTACATTGACATCATTATCTTCATCGAAAATAATTCAACGTCGAACAATGATTGATGTTCGGCAACGTGATGAGCAACAACGATTAAATCATATGGAAAATTATATCAACATTATTGGTGAAGCATTAGCTCATCAATTATATGGACCGATTAAAGAAAATCTATTATCCGGTGAATATTCCGTATCACAGTCATTTATCAAATCTATTTCAAAGCAATTGCAAAACGTTCCCCGTACACAGAATCTGTTGTTTACGACACAAAAAGATTCACAAAATTATCAATTACCAACATTGTTAAAAACCATGCAAATGATGATGAAAAAATATTCCGATGGTAATGTACGTACATTACATTATAGAGTGGATGCGAAGAATCCCGAATTTGTATTCTATGAACCGGTCGAAACTCGTTTATTCATCTATAAGTAAGTGAAAAAAGAATTTTATTTGAATTTTTTTTCATTTTTCTTGTTTTAAAATAGAACTAAACCGGCCATATTTGATCTGTTCATAACGATGATCGTTTTAATTTATCTGTTTGCCTTTTTCCTTGTTATCAAGGTTTGTGTTTTTTCGTTTGATTGAAAATATTATCATTAATTATTTTTTATTGATTCATCTTAGTATTACGATCATTTAATTTCATTGACAAGGATTTTCACAACAACATCAACAATGGCCAAAGAGAAGGCCATTCATCGTGATTGAAATATCTAATAATTTCGGATTATTGCAAATAAATATTAAGCATTCATTAAATCCATCACCATTCTGTGTGGAACTGTAAATGTAGCCAAGATATAAATTGTATCATTTAGAATTTTGTATTAAAGAAAATTTTGCAAAAAAAAAAAAACAAATAAATTTTCGTAGAATTTACTTTTGTCGATTCTTTCTCTTCTGTTTTTTACCACCACCGATGCCATTAGAATTACTGCCACCAACACGAACGCATTGATCAAAATAATCGCTCAATGTTAGATCTAAATTGGTTACTCGTTCTTCATTATCATCCTCATCATTATTGGTCATTTCTATTTTCGATGATGATTGCTGACGACGTATAGTATTATCGAATTGTATTTTTGTTTTACCAGAAGTTAACATGTTAGCAAATGAAGATTGCAATGCTGGTGATGTTGATGGTGGTGTATCTGATGACGATGAAGATGATGCTCCATCACCCAATGCAAAAGCTGCTGTATCATCGTCTTCCAATGGTTGAAAATCTGCATCGGTCATAGAAAAATTCGGCAGTGGGTGAACATTGAAATATTTTTTGTTATTTTCAATTTCAATATTACGATCACGAATTCTTTGTGCTTTTTCACGTCGTTTTCTGTCACGTTGACGATTGTTCATTTCCGTACGAAATTGCTCCAAAGTTTCAACCGAAACGATCTTTTCATCATTAATGAATTCCAATTCAGCAATGGTAAATTCACAGGACAATGGAAGATGTCGTAAATGAGCAAAACGTTTACGAATATCATCAGTTATAGTTTGACGATGTAATTCAATCACTTTGCCAATGATTATCGGTGGACAATATCGTAATTCTTGATATTGATGTTTCAACATACGCACATTAATTGAATGTGGATATATATGTTGGCCATCAGCAGATTGATAAAAATAATGATAATCATTATTATTACCAGAAATAGAAGGTTTTAATCCAAGTATAGCGAAATTCAATAGTGATTCATCTATTTGTGATTGATTTTTATCCAACATCGATTTCCGTACGGCTAATTCTTCTAATGCATTTTCAACGAAACATATTTCTGGCATATTATCTGCTTTATATTGAAACAATTCTTGCTGTAATTCATTCTGTTCACGTTCGATTAATTGTGTTTTTTGTTCACGAGATGCAATAAAAACTTTATGAAACATGTCCAAAGTTTGATTGAAATTTTTAATATTAATCGAATGGTCAAATTGTTCCTCATAATCGATCGGTACAGCAAATGTTGATCCTTTACGTATTTTCATTAGATTGAATGTAATCAAATCGTTTGTCGAATGATTCTGTTTGGAAACAATCGTAACGCTTTTCAATTCATTCTTTTGAATGTGATGAAAACAAATCGGGCATGGGCGAGATTTTTTATCACTTAACGAAAGATAATGAAGCATACATGACCAACAATAGATATGACCACAACGGGTTATTTTGGCTGCAGTTGGATAATGTAAACAAATAGGACAATGAACATTATCATCAGTTTTACAGGTGAATAGAATCTCTTCAATTGATTCCCATGGGATCGATGCATCTGGATTATGCAAACATTCAGAATAATTTGATGCAGGATGATCATCAATGGAAAATGTTTTGTCAAATGAGATAACAAACTGACAATTGGCCTGTACGAATCGTTCTTTACCATGATGATTATTATAGCTATAACGTTTCATTTGATGATAACCATAATGGATTGATGAATCCGATGCCAATATTACTTTTGGTATTTTATTTGTCAATAATTTACGGTTGTTGTCACCGTCATTTTTACCATTTCGATTCGATGACGAGGATTTATGTTCTCTATCCCGAATTTTTTGATTGGAAAATCGTTGACGATTACCACCATAATGATTATTATTATTGTTGTTTGGATTGATCATTCGACCATTATGATTCGACGATGATTGTCGAATTGTTTGTGCTCGTAAAGATGATGATGGGCCAGCCATTGCTCCCGTTTGTTCATTGTTAGATAACTTTGTAAGTCGATCCATAAGTTTTTATTTCGATTAGCGGCTAATAATTGAACAATCGATAATAAAATATTTTCACCAGTTTCTTCACTTTCTTCTTCACCTTTGATAAAAGCAATCGTTGAAGATTGATTACGGCTACAAGGCCATTGAAAAGAATTAATGTTTTTGAATATCACAAACATCTTGATTCTGTTTAGAATTGTTTGCCTTCCATGATTGAAACAAAAACAATATAATCACAGTTAAAGTTGCAGATATTCGAAGAGTGTGGAAAAAAGAATAAAAATTAAATGACAAGAAAAGAATTTGAGAAAGAATAAGTAGCTTTCGATTGATCGATACGAAAGATCGATACGAAGCTACTGCGATTGAAAATTGAAGAAAGAAAACAGACGATAACAAATGAAATGAAATTCAGTCGAATGAGAATATTTTGTCCGGAAGAAAATCGTTTGTTTTCGGACAAAATTCAAGTTAATAAAATTAATAAATAAGGAAAATAATTTTCAAAAATAAGCACCGTCCAATACAATTGTTGGACCAAAAAAAATAAAATGAATGATGATAATGAGCCAAACTCCAACAACAAAAACAACAACAAAATCTCAATTAAATCAATGACGCCTTGAACCAATGAAAAAAAAATCCAAAAGCCCAATTCATACGATGTAAGTCATTATCATTCAACAAAGAGTGGAAAAAAATTCAAAACAATTTTTCTTTTTCAATTTTAATTTATCAAAATCTTTAATGAAATTTTTTTTTGTTTCGTTTCTGGATATGAAATGATCAAATGATTCAGATACGAATATCAATGTATCAGTGTGAAATGGTAAATAATATTTTCAACGAATAAATTAATCAAAAAAAAATATCAATTTAGATTAAGGAATGAAATGAAAAAAACAAAATAAAAATTTCA
>ERZ500997.588-NODE-588-length-10346-cov-5.744340_pt1 | contig 10346 bp, 8 predicted proteins | sample MGYA00248826_ERZ500997 | MGnify/ENA primary metagenome ERZ500997 (study PRJEB25958, sample SAMN03398524) | human skin metagenome | study: EMG produced TPA metagenomics assembly of the Human Skin Microbiome Metagenome (human skin metagenome) data set.
ATGATGGTAATGATGATGATGATGAAAGTGATGATGATGATAATGATATGGATAAAAAAATGCTTTTAAATCCTAATCCTAATCACAATCACAATAATCATCATCATCATCAACAATTACCACCACCACATCAAAAATGTAATGAAAATCAATTCATTTGTACGAATGGTGAATGTATTTCCAAAGAGCATGTTTGGTATGATTTTGCCTTGCTTTTGATTCTTTTGTTTGAAAAAATCCGTTTTGATTCCCTGTTTGAAAATTTTCTAGCGACAAAGATATTGATTGTTCGGATGAAAGTGATGAACGACAACAAAAAAATTGTCAATGTAAAACATCCGATGAATTTCATTGTCAAAATGGTTTTTGTATTTTAAAAATTTATAGGTACATAATTTTTATAATTTTCATTGATAATTTGAGCATCCACTAATTTAATTTAACTTCTTTTTAACTTCTTTTACCGCATGCTTTTCAATGATTTTGATTGATCCATCCACCATTGTTTGTTTTTGTCTGTTTGTTTGTTTTTGCTGGCTTCGTTTTTTTTTCTCAATCACTTTACTTCACTTCACTTCACTTCACTTGATTGACTAATTAATTAATTGAAAAAAAAAGATGTGATACAGAAAATGATTGTGGTGATCATAGTGATGAATATTCATGTGGTGGTAAATTTTTCCATTCTTTCATTCTGCGTTTGTTCTGTGTGTGTGTGTTTGACAGAAAAACATATTGCATGTTTATTTGAATTATTCCCCATTAACCACTTGCACTAAATTTTCAATTTTGATAATTTTTTTTATCAAAATTTTGATGATGATGATTATGATGATAACTCTGTGGTTGCCACCCAGTCATTATAGTTTTTTCTTTCTTTTTTTTCTTTTAAAATTTTTTCCATTTTCATAATGTTTTCTGCTGTTTTCTTTTTTTATGTTTTCCCTCTCTCAAACTCCACCCGATTTTTTTCCTATTTCTCATTTTTCACATTTTTCATGTTTGACATTTTTATTTGATGATTTAAAAAAAAAAAGATCAAGATGATTTGAATCAGATGAATTCCTCATCATCGTCGCTATCGTCATCGACATGTAAAATGGATGAATATCAATGTGAATCCGGTAATCAATGTATACCAAAAAATTTTCAATGTGATGGACGTTTCGATTGTCAAGATAAAAGTGATGAGGTAATAATCGATTTAATCGATTTTTTTACCTTTTATCATTCATTTTACCTTTTTGGATCAGATTGGCTGTTCAAAACCAACAATCGTACAGACACCAAGTCAAACAATCGTTACGGTTGAAGGTGAAACTGGTAAGTGTTAATTCCATGCATGAATAACCGATTACCGTGTTGTTTACCGTTGTTAATTAATTTATTTTGATCCTATTTTTGATTTTTAAGTAACATTAACATGTCGTGCAATCGGTCTACCAATACCATTAATTACATGGATTAAAAATGATAATGAAACATTACCGGATACAGCAAAAATTCTAATCAATTCAAATGGTGGTATTGGAACGCTAACATTAACCGATATTATGATTAATGATCAAGGTCGTTATCGTTGTCAGGCAATTAATTCAAAACATACTGAATTGGCTTCGGTTGAAACAATTTTAATTGTAAAACGTAAGTTTGAAAAATGAAAATTTTAAAGTTTTTCGTATGGAAAATTGTTTTTTTTGTTTTCTCCCCCCTCAAAAAAAAATAACAGCAATAAATCTATTATGTCAACCACCATTATTCAATGATATTGCAAATGATTCAAATGAATGTTTACAATGTTATTGTTTTGGTCATACGGATATTTGTTATAGTTCATCAATCAAATCCGAATCAATTACATTAAATGATCAAATGAAATTAACAATTTCGGCTATTAGTCGACAATGGTCAATGGATAATAATAATGATTTTATTGATGTTTCTGATCGTTTTCCACCAAATCAACAAGCAATACAATTAGATCCAATAACACGTGAACATTCAATTGATTCAACAATAGCATCAGTACATACACCTGATTCGGTTTATTTTTATTGGCGTTTACCACAGCCATTTCTTGATAATCAATTATTTAGTTATGGTGGTTATTTACATTATCTTATACGTTATCGACAACCATTTACACCGAGCCCGTTAAATGATTTACCTGATATTATTGTTCGTGGTAGAAATCATACAATGTATCATTATAGAAAATATTCTCATTCAATCAATCATAATCATAATGATGATAATGAGGATAATGATGGTGATTATCATCGAAGATCAGTACGTTTTTGGATTGGTGAATGGCAATCAAATCAACCAACAATTGATTGGAATAATTATCATCATTATAATCATAATTCATCATTAATGATTAGCGATCTAAACCGACAACAAATTTTACAAATTCTATCAAATATTCAGGAAATATTGATAAAAGCATCATATGATTCAATTGTTTTACAATCATCAATAATGGATATTGAATTAGAATCTGGTCGAATAACTGATAATAATTTAGAAATGGATCGTAAACGTTCATCTTATATTGAACAATGTTCATGTCCATCAGGTTATCAAGGATCATCTTGTGAACAATGTTCACCTGGTTATCATCGTCGTCATCGACAACAACAACAACAACAACGATCAATATTGAATATTATCGATACAAATCAACAACAAATCATTGAAAATGATGAATGTTTACCAATAGAAATTAAATGTGATTGTAATGGATATTCAAATGAATGTGATCATTATACTGGACAATGTTTACATTGTCAAAATCATACACATGGTTTTCATTGTGAACAATGTGAACGTGGTTATTATCATCATCCACATTTAAATCATCAACATCCACATGAACATCAACATCATCATCATTGTATAAAATGTCCATGTGGTAGTAATGTTGATCATCATCAACATAACAATCATATGTAAGTAATAAAAAGAGAAAAAAGTTTTCCGAAATTTATAAGTAAAATTGCCATTTTTTCCCCATTTACTCCCACTCTCTTTTTATTCCCACCTCATATAAAAAGCTATAATAATAATAATTTACAAGATGAAAATGAATGGACTGAATTTCCATCAACTTGGTAAGTAGTTTTCTTTTCTTTTTTTAATTTGAAAAGTGAATCTTTCTGCCTGTGTTTAACTTTTTAAATGATTTGTTGTTATATTCTACATTAATATCCACTTTATTCGTTTATTTTGTTGTTGTTTTTTATTATTATTATATAGGCTACTAATACCATGCCATTATGATTCTCGACGACAAATGGCCATTTGTGATGCCTGTCCTATCGGTTATGAGGTAAATTTATTTTCATTTTTGTTTTAATACTCAGTTGAACCAGAATTTACCTAATCTTTTCACCGTATTTAAATAATAAAAAATTTTTGTTTTTTCAGGGTGAACTTTGTGACAAATGTGAACGTGGTTATATAAAAAAAATTAACGAAACAACTTTTGAACATTATTGTTCATTAAAAGGTAAAATATTATTACCTTTTTCATTCATTCTCAAATATCTATTAATGTGTGTGTGTGTCCATTATGATAATTGGTATTTAGCCCATTATCATAGCTGAATAGCTGTCTTTTATTTTTTTTTATTATCATTGCTTTAATAATTTCAATTTTTTCTCGTTTTGTTTTTCTATTTTCCTATTTTCCGATTTTAATATTCCCTTTAATAGTGGATTGTCCTGGTGAACAATTTCAATGTTCAAATGGTACATGTTTAGATAAATCATATCGTTGTAATTCATTAATCGATTGTCATCCAGATGGTAATGATGAATTTGGTTGTGGTATGTTTATTCTATTATTGTTGTTGTTAATTAAAATATTCATAAAAAACACGTGATTTAAATACATGATACCTTGCCATTTTTTCATCTATCAAATGCTATTTAAACTTTTTGATTTGATTTTGTTTCCCCACCAGAAATATTTCCATGTGTTTAATTTGATTTTTGGTTTGTTTGATTTATCAAAATGCATTTTTCAATAGAAACATCCTTCCTTCTTGGAATGTCTTTTTTTATTTGCCTGTTTTTTTTCTTTTTTCTTTTTTTTCATTTCTTTTGCCCATGATTTTGGAACATTTTTGAAACATTGTCCTGTCCGTTTCATTTTCATTCATCCACAAATTTCAAAAACCAAAAAAGCATGCGATCATAGTATGTTTAGTTGTAAATCTAATGGTCATTGTATTGATTATCATTATTATTGTGATGGTATTGGTAATTGTTTGGATAATAGTGATGAATTTAACTGCCATCAATATATTTTAAATGATGATCAAAATAATAACAACAGCTTTCATCATCAAATTGCTGCTTCTGCTGCTGGTGCTGGTATATGAACAATGTTTTTTATTTTACAGAATATGTTTTTGAATTGCTTTTTTCTGTTGTTGTTGGTTCGAAAAATTCTTTCACTTTTCGTTTTTTTCTCTTTTTTTTTATTACTATAGAATCGTTAATAGCATGCCATCCCGTGGGAAGTATACGTCCTAATTTAACAACAGCAGCAGCAGTAACAAGAATGGATATTATCGATGATGGTAGTTATAATAATGGGCAATTTCAACGAGAAGAAATTCTTCAAAATAATAATAATCATCATCATTCGATTCGACAACAATATTGTCAATGTAAAAAACTAGTCACAGGAAATTTATGTGATAAATGTTTAGATGGTTCATTTTATCTAAATGATTTCAGTCATACTGGATGTATTAAATGTTTTTGTTTTGGTATTACTGAAAATTGTTTAGGTGCAACCAATCTTTATCGTAATCATATTTCAGCCAATATTGATCGTTATTCACATGGATTTATATTACGTGATCATGATTCTATGATTCAAGAACAATCATCATCATCATCATCAGCAGCAACTGATTCGTTAACATTTGATCATTTGAATCGTGAAATTATTTTTCAAAATTTTAGCCAAACATCTGGTCATTTATATTGGCAATTACCATTCAATTTTCTTGGAAATCATATTAAATCATATGGTGGTTATTTAAATTATACATTTCGTTTTCAAGGAAATTATTTTCAACATAGCCATGATGATTATCGTAAACCATTTGCCATTATAATGGGTAATAATCGTACAATAGAATATTATCATCAACAATCATTACATCCATTAATATCAACTACCATTAATATTGCATTAATTGAAAATCAATGGAAACTTAGTGATGATAATGGTGGTCAACAAGCTAGCCGTAATGATTTAATGATAATATTAGCTAATATTGATTCAATTCAATTATTAGCAACGGTTACTGATGATATTAGTTGGATTGGTTTGATTGCCGTAACATTGGATACAAGTGTTGAAATACAAATGTTATCACCATCGACGACAACTTCGACATCGGATTCATTAATACCACATTCGATTTCTATTTCAACACAAAAAGTCGATACAGTTGAATTATGTCATTGTCCACAAGGATATTCCGGTACATCATGTGAACGTTGTGCACCTGGTTATAAAATGCAATTAATTACGACAGATCAAGATTCGAACGATTTGGACATGAATAATCAATTTCATCGTTGTATACCTTGTTTTTGTAATGGACATTCAATTGATTGTAATTCATTAACCGGTTATTGTATGGATTGTCAACATCATACAACGGGACCGTATTGTGATCAATGTGAACCTGGTTATAATGGTAATGCTACAAATGGTCAATCTGATGATTGTCAACCAACTATAATTGGTAGTAATCATCATCATCATCATCGTTATCATCACCATCAACCACAACATCATGATGGTGATGATAATGGCCGACCGATTATTGATGATAAAAATTGTCAATGTAATCGTAATGGAACAAAAAATGCTGAATGTCATCCATCATCATCATCATCAACATTATCGATAATGAATTGTGATTGTAAACAAAATGTTTTAGGTGATAATTGTGATCATTGTCGTGATGGCTATTTTAATCTAGCCGATAATAATCCATATGGTTGTTCATCATGTTATTGTTTCGGTGTTACTGATCAATGTCAAAGTAGTCGTTTACGACGTACAACAATTTGGATGGATTTTTCACAAAATTATTTCATCGATTCAAAATTAGAATTGGCAACAAGATTTCAAACAATTCGTTACACTGATCGTATTGCATATAATTTTTCAACAAATGAAGCACATTTTTATTCATTATTTTGGCTACATGAAAATCCACCCATAGATCAACCTGATTCTAATCCTGAAACATTATATTGGTTTTTACCGAATCAATTTCTTGGTAATCGTTTATCATCATATGGTGGCCGATTACGTTTTACAAGAAAATATCTTATACAAAATTCTGGCCATTTTATTAATGATGCTGATGTTTTTATTTTTGGTAATGGTTTAATATTACAATATATTAGTTCGACAGAATTTCCATCAAATTTTGATCAACGTTTTGAAATTGGTTTACAAGCTGAAGATGAATTATGGCAAAAAATTGATCATCAAACACAGGCAACCGGTATGGCAAATCGTTTAGATTTCCTGCAAGTATTAGTTAATGTTGAAATGATTGCTATACGTGCAACATTTCATACACAAATGAAACAATCATTTTTATCAAATATTGGTTTGGATATTGGTGTTGAATCATTTGATAATGATACTATCGATATTCGACCATTTGCTATTGAAGTTGAACAATGTAATTGTCCAGAAGGTTATCAAGGTTTATCATGTGAACAATGTTCACCAAATTTTATTCGTGAAATTGATATTATCGATAATAATGATAATAACCATGAAGATCAACAATCAACAAAACAGCCAAAACAAAAATGTATTCGTTGTCGTTGTAATCAACATTCTGATCATTGTGATCCAAATACCGGGTATTGTTTAAATTGTCAACATAATACTGGTGGTAATCATTGTGAACAATGTTTAAATGGTTATTATGGTGATGCAACATTTGGCACTGTGGATGATTGTCGTCGTTGTCCATGTCCATCTGAATCAATGTCAAATAATTTTTCACCATTATGTAAATTAGATATTGATGGTTTACCAACATGTACACAATGTATAAAAAATTATACTGGTCGTAATTGTGAAATATGTAATATTGGTTATCAACGTAATGAATCCATTGCGAATAGTCGTTGTGAATCAATACAATCACATACAACAACAATACGTGTACAGATTGATGGACCAAAAGTTAAACATATTGCTGCCGGTTCACAATTAATTCTTAAATGTACTGGTACAAGTCAAATTAGTCAATATTTTAATTTGGATTGGATAAAATTAGAAGGACAATTACCACCAGCTTATTCTGAAGCAAGTGGTACATTAACAATCCCGAATATTCAACCTGAACATAGTGGAACATATGTTTGTTCGGGTTTTGATTTGGAAAGTGTTGCAACAGCTAGAACAATTGTTATTGTACGACCATCAGTACAAAAATTTGCACCAAAAATTCATATCGAACCAGAATATCTTGAAGTTCATGTTGGAAATCCAGTAACATTTAAATGTTTGGCTGATGGATTTCCACGTCCACGATTGTCATGGAAACCTGTACAACAGGATAATAAAATCCTGAATCCAACAGCATCATTTCAACCGGAAACCGGAGTATTTCATATACCATCAGCTAAAAAAAGTGATGAAGCTGAATATGAATGTCATGCAACAAATTCAGCTGGTTCAGATTCAAGAAAAACTGTTCTATTCGTACATGATTATCATAAATATGCATATGTTCATGTTAATGGTGTTGTACCAACAGCACGTGTTCAACCATCACAATTTGATTCAATACGTGGTGAACGTATAAGATTTGATTGTAATGTAACTGGTAGACCAATACCATCGGTACGTTGGATATTTGTTAGTGGTGGACGACCAACACCGGATGGTTTGGATGCTGGTCAATTACCAAATAATTCACGTGTTATGGGCAATGTTCTGACAATAACTAATATTGATTATCATAATAATGGTGTTTATACATGTATTGCAAGTAATTCTTATGGTACAGCTGAAGCACAAGTTCGTTTAAATGTTAATGGTGGTGGTTCAGGTACAGGAATCAATGGTGTTGTGAATGGTGGTTCAAAACATCGATCACCACCAATGGTTAATATTGAACCGGCAAGACAAACAATTGTACAAGGACAACGTGGTGAATTACGTTGTATTACAAGTGGTCAACCACGACCAACAATATCATGGCTAAAATTATATGATCAAATCGATCCATATGGTAATCGTCATGAAATTGATGGTGATCGTTTATTTATTCGTCGAATGGAAATCGAAGATCGTGGTATTTATGTTTGTCGTGCTGAAAATATAGATGGCGTTAGTAATGCATCGGCTTTTGTCGAAATTGAACGACGGCAAATACCTTCGATTGAAATTGATCGTGTTGTTCTTAGTGAAGGTTCAAGGTAAATAATTTTTAAAAGTTGATTAATTGATTGATTGAAAATAACTTTATCATTTTGTTTTCATTTTCAAAGCACATATTTTCAATGTAGAGTAACAGGCGGTATACCGGAACCAACAGTTGAATGGCGTCGTCTTGATGGTTCACCATTTACATCGAATGCACAGGTTAATGGTGGCCTATTACAATTCGATCAAATTGATCAACATGATGAAGGTGTTTATGTTTGTAGTGCGGAAAATCTGGCCGGTCGTGCCCAAGCACAAACATCATTATTTTTACCAGAAATTCCACGTGTACAAATTCTACAAAATACACCATATCGTGTACGACAAAATGAATTTGTTCGTTTAGAATGTAAATCAAATATACGTTCATCGAATAATGGTCAACGTGGACCAATCAAAATTAATTGGCATAAATTAAATAATGGTCATATGAATAATCAAACGATCAATAATAATAAAAATTTCGAACGAAAACGACATTCAGTTTCGATTGAAGATAATCGTGCAACATTACAAATACAATCAGTACAACCTGATGATAATGGAATTTATGTTTGTTCATTACAATCATCAATGGGAAATTCCGAAGAACGAATACAACTAATAGTGGAACAAAATTCCAATTCAATACCTGATATTAGTGTGGAAGAAAAAGTTGTAACAGTTGCTGCTGGTTCACGTGCTGAATTACGTTGTTTTGTACGTGGTACAAAACGTAATATTATTATTAAATGGATACGTGCAAATAATATTTCATTACCGGATGGATCACGTGTTGAAAATGGAACATTAACGATTGATCAAGTAAAACCACAAGATAGTGGTGATTATTATTGTCTTGGCTATCTGGATGATCCAAATACACATCAATCACAAATGTTATTTAAAAATCGTGCACGTTTAGCTGTCGTTGGTAAGTTAATTGAAAGCGCGGTTATTGTCATTTTGCTTTCCTCTCTTATTATCATACTGCTTGCATTGATTACGGCAAGGTACCTGGGCAAAAGGTAATAATTATTTATTGATTAATTTATTAATTGATTGATTAAGATAGAAAATTTAGCTTATAGCTTATATCAATAGCCAAAACTAAATCAATGTTTATTGATTGATTGATTGATTTTTTTTATTTTCCCTATTTAGTTCCCCCTAAAATACAAATCGATCCACCATTACAAACAGTACGTCCAGGTGACACTGCCATTATTAATTGTGTGGCGGTTCTTATTGATGATATAAATAATAATAATAATGATGATCTTTATGATAATAATTATTATTATGATAATGATAATGATGATAATAATAATGATCATAATCATCATAATTATAATCATCAATCAATGATGGCCCAAATTACTTGGAGCCGTATTGATAGTGAACTGCCCACTGGTATTGTTGTTACTGAAAATGATGTACATCATCATCATCATAATGATGATATAATGAATGATGGTATACGATCGATGAAAACAATAACCAGTCGTTTAATATTTTATGGTATCGAATATACGGATGCGGGAAAATATCTTTGTACAGCTGTTAATGGTGCTGGACGTGTTGAAGCAATGGCCGAATTAATTGTTGTTGATAAACATGATGCACAAAATGTTCGTGAAGAATTTGCAATTTTAGGTGCAAATCTATTGTTACGTTGTCCAACTGAATTTGTTGAATCAAATGAAGATTTATATATTGAATGGGAATTTGATTATAATTATCAATTGAAACAAAATTTATCGGATACGAATAATAATAATAATCAATATTTATCGAAACAATTCTTACCGGATAATGTTAAAATAATACATAATTTATTAAATATTCATTCAGTTCAAATGATAATTATAAT
>ERZ500997.589-NODE-589-length-10340-cov-6.051531_pt1 | contig 10340 bp, 7 predicted proteins | sample MGYA00248826_ERZ500997 | MGnify/ENA primary metagenome ERZ500997 (study PRJEB25958, sample SAMN03398524) | human skin metagenome | study: EMG produced TPA metagenomics assembly of the Human Skin Microbiome Metagenome (human skin metagenome) data set.
ATGATTTTTATTTTTTCATTTGATTTGTTGATCATCATCAATGATCGGATGATTTTTTTATTGGATGAATATCATAAACAACCGAAAATGATTGATGACTTTGTTTTTTTCTTATGAAACGAATAGAAAATTTCCAAATTCATTTTTATCAGATGATTTAATGTTTCATCATATTGAACAACAACAACGACAGAAATTTTCCTTTTCTTTTCCTTTTTAGATTTTTTTATTCGATAATAATTTTGTTGTTATCGTTGTTGTTGATGATGTTGTTTTCACTTGAAAACATCTTTATCAATCATCTCTTTTAAAATATTTGTATTTTAAATGGAATGACAAGGCCGTTTGTGGAACTCTCAGATTCGTCAATGTTTTTTTTTCCTTCCAAAATTATTATCGATCAAACAAGTTTCAGATATTATCATTCAATTATGATTGGCTATTCATTACACAGATTAAAGAGAAAATTTCATGGATAAAACTAGTGATGGCAGGTAAATCTTACAATATTATTAGCATTTTTTAAAAGAAAAAACCAAAAGCAAAATTAATACTATCTAGTGATTATTTTCAGATTTCGAATCATTTCAATTTTGACATTCCAATGGTCAACAATTTTGACAAATTTCTGATTCAATTCATTTCACATTTTGCATCAGCATTATAATTTCAAAAAGGATTTTCCTTTTCTAAAATAATTGCGAATTAATAATATCAACTTTTTCTTTCTCTCTCATTTGCGTTCTTTTTTTACTCTTTTTTAATCATTTAATCCTAAAAACAAAAATGGTTTTCAATCAGGATGAACAAAATGGTGATTCGGTAAGTCTTTTTGTAAATATTAGAGCAATTGCTTTGTTTCGTCGCATTTTTTTTGTGGTTGTATTAATAATATTCGATGATTTCATCAATTTTTCATCACATAAATGAATATTGATTCATTATAATTCAATTAATAAATCATATAAATATTTTATCAATTTTTTTTCTGCTTATCATAAATGAAGAAAAATTTGGCTACATCACCACCACGTCCAGCAAGAGTCAGTGGTTCATATATTATTGAACAAATTATGGGTGGCCATCGTGATCCGGTACATATTATATTTTCAATGAAAGATGGTTCAAAAGTTGGTTCACTTGCTGATGCATTGAAAATATTTAAAGATTTCAATATCAATTTATTTCGTATTGAATCACGATCATCAAAACGTTATGATAGTGATTATGAATTTTTGGTTGAATGTTCATCACAAGCAGTTGGATTGAGTGCAGCATTAGATGAATTGAAAAAAGAAACACAATATATACAAGTAATTTCACGTGATAAAGCTAATGATGAAACTGTTCCATGGTTTCCACGAAAGATTAAAGATTTAGATCGATTTGCTAATCATATTTTATCATATGGATCTGAATTAGATGCTGATCATCCGGTAAATATGAATATGATTGAATTCTATTGTAATGTTAATCTGTTTTTTCCTATTTATTAAAAATATTTATTAGGGATTTAAAGATCAAGTGTATCGTGGAAGACGAGCCTATTTTGGTGAATTAGCAATGAAATACAAACAGTAAGTAATTATGTATTGACCACAAATTAGTTTTTGTTAGGGAGAGAGAGAGAAAACAAACAATATTAATCCTTTTTTCGTTGTTTGATCATCGATAAATAATCATGTTTTTATGTTTGTAATTTGTTAGTGGACAACCAATTCCCCGTGTTGAATACACTGAACAAGAAATCGAAACATGGGGAACAGTGTTTCGTGAATTAGTAAAACTATATCCAACACATGCATGTAAAGAACATAATCATATTTTTCCATTGATGATTGAAAATTGTGGATATTCCGAAACAAACATTCCACAACTTGAAGATGTTTCAAACTTTTTGAAAGGTTTGTTTTTTTCATATGTTGTTTAATTTATATAAATTTTTTCAATTATTACCCTAAAAATTCAAATCTTGATTTCTCTTAATTCAATAGATTGTACTGGATTTACATTACGACCAACAGCCGGATTATTAAGTTCAAGAGATTTTTTGGCCGGTCTTGCATTTCGTGTGTTTCATTGTACTCAATACATTCGTCATTATTCAAAACCAATGTATACACCAGAACCGGATGTTTGTCATGAACTATTAGGTCATGCACCTTTATTTGCTGATCCAAGTTTTGCAAGATTTTCACAAGAAATTGGCCTTGCAAGTTTAGGTGCACCGGATGAATATATCGAAAAGCTAGCAACTTGTTATTGGTTTACAATTGAATTCGGTATTTGTAAACAAGATGATCAATTAAAAGCTTATGGTGCTGGTTTATTATCTAGTTTTGGTGAACTTGAAGTAAGATGATTGATTATTTTTTCGTGAATTAAAAACAAATCTTAAATTCAAAAATTTTTCTTTTAAAAATGAAAACAGTATTGCCTGAGCGGTAAACCAGAGATAAGAAATTTTGATCCAAGGCAAACATCTGAACAGCAATATCCAATCACTGAATTTCAGCCAGTCTATTATCTTGCTGAAAGTTTTTACGACGCACAGAAAAAATTGAGGTAAATAATTAATGATTTGATCCATGGATAACAAAAAAAAATTCAATAAATTAAATCAAATTATTTTATCTCATAAACAAACAGAGAATTTGCTTTTTCAATTCCAAGGCCATTTACTGTACATTACAATCCGTACACATCAAATATTGAAATAATAGATTCGAAAACGCAGCTTGAACATTTAGGCCGTGATATTGAAAGTAAGTGTTATTGTTTTTTGTTTAATTTTGTTTTTTTTTTCCTTTTCAAACCCTCTTCGTGCCACACGCCAACGCAAAACATATATTGTTTACACAAAACGGAAATAATAATTGATCGATAATCTTTTATTATCATTTATTTACAGATGAAATGCAGATTCTGGTTGAAAGTATCAAAAAGATTAATACGCTTGTGTAAATCATTCAAATATCTGATTTGAAATTTTGACAAAAAAACTGAGATTTAAAAGAAAAAAAATTTATCAATATCTTTTATCATCATTTGTTTGTTTGTTTTGTTGTTACTGTTATTTTTTGAAAAAAATAAAATTTGAACGAAATGCTGTGGGCAATGTTGAATGTTGTTCATTTTGTACATTTGTTGTTCTACAGAAATTCAAATCTTTTTTATCATTATTATTGATGTTAAATAGATTAGAAATTGATCTTTTCAACGAACGATTTTTGACATTTTTATGATCAATATTTTCATCGATTCGAACATCATCGTGATCATTGCAAAACAAAACATTCGAATTATTTAAATAACGAATGACGGGAATATAAACCAATTCTTCTTCAATACATTTAACATTAAAATCTTCATTGACAAATTCATCATTATCATCTTCCACATGGTTCAAATTGTTTGAACATCCAACATTCAACGATTGAAATGTATAATAATATGCAAATAATTTGTTCAATTTAGATTTCAACTATACCAAAAAACATTGGAAAAAATTGGAAAGAATGAAAAAAAAAAAAATTTTATTCATAGAAAAACGTGGTCGGAATAAATTTCATTTGTTTCTGATACTTACATTCTGTTCGGATTCAAGTATATTTCGTTTATCATTTTCAAGTTTCTGTATGGAAAAAAAAGAAAAAATCAAAAATTTACATTTTGTTTTTTTATGGAACAAATAGACCAAAAAAAAAGAGAAAAATAAAATTGGAAATCTTTCTTTTTTAAAAAAAACAATGAATTTTAAATTAGTATTCGTTACTTTTAAATCCAATTTCAATTGCTCAACATGTTGATGAATCAATGAATCGGATGATAATGAACAAAGTTCAATTAAATTGATTAGACGATCAATATTTGTTGTTAATTGTGAATGTATTGTTGTCATTGAAACATTATTAATACGATGTTGTAATTCATAAATAATTTGTTGCAATTCATTTTCAATATGATCATCAGTTTTTTTAACATTTTGAAATTGTAATGACATATTTTTTTCGGAAATATTCGTGTGACAAATATTATCAACAAACAACAAATGTCAAAAATTATTTGTTATTTGTCATTTAATATGATCATTCGGTTAAATCAAGTTAAACAAAAAGAAAAGAAAAAAAAACATGTTTGGTTTCGGTCCGAATACGATAAAATTTCATGACATTTCATAGAATGAAATATGAAGATGAGAAACAAAAAACAGAAAAAAATCTTATATTTTAAAAATATGTTTACCTTTTTTTGTTTGTTCCAGATTTTCATCATTATTATCATCTGTAGTATTCCCACGACCATATCCGAATATATTTCTGTCAATTACATACTTGAATAAATAGAAAAATCTTTGCTATTATTATAATCCCAAATCCAAACAAAAATTTTCCAACACATACTGAAAGAATCATAATGATTTAAGAAAACGAAAAAAAAAAAAATCAAAAAAATGAATGCTCCGCGTACGGGAATCGAACCCGTGTCTTCCGCGAACTGCTCCATTTATCCATTTTATGGATCAAACTTTGACAGGCGGATATACTCACCACTATACTAACGCGGATGCTTAACATCAAATCATTGGGCGTATGCCTAACCCATTGATCTATTCCATTTCTTATGGGAGTTTTGGTTGTTACCCAAACTCTCAATACAAAATATCATCATCGTTAAAAAAACATATTTGACTGGAAACAATTAGATAACAATGATATCAAGAACTATGGTAACCATAATTAAGAATTGATTCAATTTTTAAATGAAAATATGACCGGTAAATAAAGATGATAAAAATCAGGAAACTATTTTAACACAATAGGTAAAATATGTTCAAAAAGATTTTGTCGAATTTTTTTTCTTGCGACGTGGCCAGTCAACATAAATTAATTCGAATCGATTGTTTTTTATCCAATCATCGAAATCACGATGGCTGCAGATTGGGAAGAGGTGAAAAAATTGGCTTCTGATTTTCAGAGAGCTCAGCAGATGAGCTCGGCTTTGAAGTAAGTTTAAACGACAAATAATCAATCAAAAACTAACTTATTTCATTCGAAACACAGACTTTCAGAAAGAAATTGTGTCGATATTGTGAAAAAGCTAATCGAAAAAAAATTGATCAATGTATTGTTTACAAATGATGGCAAAGAATATTTGACTTCCGATCATCTTAGATATGAAATCGAAGGTGAACTATATGCTGCTGGCGGACGAATTTCCATTCCTGATTTAGTCACCATTTTGAATGTCGATTATAGCCATGTAGAAGCTTCGGCCAATCAAATAGCTCGAAACAGTGGTGGAGAAATCAATATTGTACTTGGGCAATTAGTTTCACGTGATTACAAGGACAATCTAGCATCGGAGATTGATCTGCATCTTCAAGAATCTGGATCATTGTCGATTGGAGACCTATCAAAGCAGTATGATTTACCAGCTGATTTTCTTGCCAATCTAATCCGAGAACGATTAAATACATTAATTCAAGGTCAACTTGATAATGATGCTCGAATCATTTACACATATGATTATCTAGCTCGATACGAATCACAAATAATTGGAATATTTTCTGCCATAACAAAATCGATTGCATTGCAAACGATAATCAATCGTTATAATATTTCGGAAAAGATTCTAACATCAACTTTAGATAAATTACTGGAAAAGAAACGAATACTTGGTGTTGTTTCTGGGCCAACATTCATACCGGATATTTATTCGAAAAATCAGCAAGAATATGTTAAGAGCTTTTTCAAACATAATCAATATCTAGACTATTCAACATTGATTAAGCTAGGCATTTCCAATCCGCAAACTTACTTGCAGAAAAAATTCGGTGATCAACTTTGTTATCTGAATACTTGTGCCGTTGATCAAATGTTGAGCATTCAACTTGAAACTAGTTTCGAAGATGTCATACAGAACAAATCATTTGTTGATATATTCGAAATGATTCCATCAGTTCTGACAACAGTCGATACCGATTTGTTGATTAAAAAGACTTTAGAAAATAAAAATTACGCCAATTCTATCGAAATATTATGTGATACTTATGTGACGAGCAAATCATTCTTGGAACAAACAAAAGAATATTTTGAACAAATCAAAAAAGATAGAGCTGAAGAAGATTTGAAAAATGGTGTGTTGCAAAATTATTTTTTCAGATCGAAAAGTTCTATTGTAAAATCTACCGAAGTTGAAGATAGTAAAAAATTTACCAAGGATGATCATGGTGGCAGAAAAGGTAAAGGTAAAAGTTCCGGTGGTAGTACTGGTGGTGGTGGCGGTGGTGCAACTCAAAAAAGAGAAGTAAAAACAAAAGCAGTAAAAAAGAAATATAAACCTGGCCAAAAAGGACAAAAATCTGAACAAGAACAAGATGATTCCGGTGTGAGTGAATTAGAATTTCTTCCAATGGAACAAGTGATCAATGTTCTAACAGAAAAATTGACTGATGTATCAACTGAATTTATCGAATCGATTGCCGAATCAATAATTGAAGATTTACGTAAATCATACGAAGTATATGCGAAAGAATTGTTCATCACACGAAATGCTGAAATGAATAAAACGAAGAAAAGCTTCGCTGAATTGCAAAGCTTTGTTAATTCCAACTATTCGAAAATACTATTATTCAATAGATCCATTCAATTTATTGGTGAATCCAGTCAATGCTTTAAGGATTTGCAATCCCGACTAGCTAAACATTTGTTACGAACATTGGCAACAGATATTGTTAACGAATTGGTTTCATTTTTCAATGATGAAATATTATCGGAAAATATTTCACTTGAAGCTCGTACGAAAATAATCAACAAACTTGATTTTGAATTCAAAAATGAATTCATCAAACTTAATGAATCTTTGAATTCAAACGAAGTACAAGCTTTTATCGATGAATTAGAGGAATGTGCTGCTAAAATTGATCTGATGATCAAAAAGATTGATGCAAAAAAAGAAAAATTAATCTTATCCGAACACCAACAATCACTTTTGCTGCAATTGAACGAATGTCAAGATTCTATTCTGTGTTTACACATTCTGGTATTGCTGGTTTTTCAAATGGTTCATCATCATATGTTGCATGCAAGTGGAAAATTTGTACCACAAATTCTACAATTCCTTCAGAAAAGCACAAACGAAGAAATATTTCAGGCTATGAAAGAATGTCAAGATGATATTCTGCAATTTATTGCTGTCAAAGATGATCAGGCTAAATCTGATACCAAGACCAAATTGAATCAATCAATTGGTCATTGTAAACAATTGTTGAATGATTTTATTGCAAAAAAATTACCATTATCTAAGGTTTAAAAATAAATTTTAAATTTATTATTTATATTCCCCGGTAGATGGTAGTAGATTGGATCCTTTTATTCATTTTTAATTCTGCCATGTGATTTAATGTTTTGAATATATTCATTGAAATGGATTTGACAACAAAATCATCGATAGCTCATGATCTTGAAGCTAAAATTTGGCGATCACAAGATGTTGATCCATCAAAATACAATGAACCGATTTCGAGTCAAATCGAAATTCGTACCCCATCAAATAATCCTGATTTTGTTCTGAAAAATTCAAATAAGAATACGACGTTTTCATTGATGAAAATTGATAGAGAAATTGTTGACAATCTCAAACGATGTGGCTTTGTATGGCCATCACCAATTCAAACAACTTGCATCCCGATTGCAAGGCTTGGCATCGATTTGATTGCTCAATCCAAATCGGGTACCGGCAAAACAATCGTCTTTGTTGTTTGCGCACTGGAAATGATTCGACAAGATCTTCAGAATGAAGTTCCATGCCCAAAAGTATTAATTTTAGCTCCCACGCGCGAGATTGCTGTTCAAATTGGCGATCTAATCAATGTAATAACTTCGGGTTGGGAAAATTTTTCTTGTTATAAAGCAATCGGTGGGACTAAGGTTAGTGATGATGTTGAACAATTATATCATTCACAAATTGTTGTTGGCACACCTGGTAGAATTGTCTCATTAATTGAGATGAATTTTCTCAAACCACATTCAATACGATTGTTTGTTCTAGATGAATGTGATAAATTAATGGAAGAAAATTTTAAGATTCAAATTGATAAAATTTATAATCGTTTGCCCATCAACAAACAAATGATTGTCACATCGGCTACCATGTCCGACGAAATGACTGAATATTTATCCAAATATATGCGCGATCCTGCATTAATACGAATGAATGCTGATAAGCCTTCGTTAATCGGAGTTGCACAATACACATTAATGGTTGATGGTCATTGTTTGGATTATATGAATTTCGAATCAAAAATTAGTCCATTACTTGAAGTATTGAATTCCATTCAATTTAATCAATGTTTTGTGTTCCTAAATTATCAAACACGTGTCAAATATCTTTACGAACGTTTAAATAGTGAAGGCTTGTCAGTCATTTACATTACTGGTGATATGTCACAAAAAGAACGATCAAAAGCAATTGAAATGTTTCGATCACAACGATATAAGATATTCGTTTCGACTGATCTAACTTCACGTGGTATCGATATTGAATCGGTCAATCTTGTGATCAATGTTGATGTACCAATCGATTGCGAAACTTATCTACATCGAATTGGACGTGCCGGAAGATTCGGTTCATCTGGTTTGGCGATTACGATTGTTGGTCACGATAGTAATGAATGTGATAAATTTTCAGCAACATTGTCTCAATATAATTTAGAAACAAAACGATTACATTTACCTTTGGCTATTGATCCTTGGGAATATTTCCGCCGAGAAAACTCTCATTCTCCTGACGGCTTTTTGTCGTCTTCAACATCAACTACATTAAAAGTGAATCCATTATTCAAACAATTAGAATGTCTATATAAAAAACTTTTAAAAGAGCCTGAATCAATTGTACATTATAATTTCAAGGCTCCGAATAATCATATCAATCAGAGATCGCGAAAACCTTTGTCTCAGATTTTAGAACAATTAACTCTCCAAAAAGACGGACATTTAATGGATAAAGAAAACAATTCAACTATCAAGAATCAAACTGGAAGCGATAAATTTGAATCAACAATGATTAAATCATCATTATCAAACAAACATGATCCGACACCACCCGAATCATTTGCATATCAAAACATCAGAAATGACAACGACAATGACGAAAATATCTCTATCAAAAGAGAAAATGATCATTTAAACATCATTTCCCATGCATATCTTAATAATAAAAAAGTTGAATGTTCAAATATTCAAAAACATTCATCCAAGAACGTTTCCTCTGCCTTTACACAACAACAACATCTTCAAAGGATTTTTCATCAAACTTTTCTCAATCCAATGAGGATAATCAATCATTATAATCCGACAAATTGTCCCGTATATGAGCATTTAAATAATAATCATCATTATCAAAATCAAATCCATTATCAAATGAATTATATCTGCCGTTTCCTATTGAATGGTGGAAAATTTAGTTGATTCGATTTTGATAATGATAATCAGCATTTCATGATCGATGATGAATCATTTCAAATAAAAAACTTGAAATATATCTGATTTATTTGTTTGTATTATGATAATCTTATTCACAAAATGATTGTTATTCATTGTACAATATATTTGTGGCTCTTTTTATCAGTTTTTTTGCTTCAAGTCAATTACACAATAGTAAATGATTGAAAAATCAAAAATAAAAAAATAATCCCGAATTGAACAGAAATAATCATCATTGTTCAATTACATCATCATTCGATTCCTTTCTCACTAAGACTTTTTTTATTTGAAATGATCGAGAGAAAAAAATGATCATTCATTTTTGAGAACTTTTCAGTATCAAGATCCTGAATGATGGTGGCAATGGAACATCATCAATATTATGGATATAGCCACAACCTGTTCCACTAGTTTTTCATTATTTTTGATCGCTTTCTCTATTATTCGTTTCTAAAGATGACGATTTGCGATCTACTATTGTATTAGATTTTTTTTCCTTTCGTTCTTCATTCATTTATATTGCCCATTTCGATGTCAAAATCATCAATGCGAATTTTTATATACGTACAAGCTTTCCTGTGGTGTCGTTTTGTACAAATGTGATACGAAAGAATTCAAAAAGATGGTTGGATTTTTTATTTTTTATTTCTGACTCTCTTCATGAAAATTTACGAGGCCAAACATTCATTCAGTGATGTTAAGGATTGTCGAATGAAAACATGTTGAGCCAAATAGTCACCTAGTTTTTTTTCTTCTGCATGCATGTATATTGTATATGTTTGTTCTTTTGTCCATTCAAATTAACATCAATCGAATACTACTGTCATTAAATAATAATGATAATGGCGATAATCG
>ERZ500997.590-NODE-590-length-10329-cov-5.736811_pt1 | contig 10329 bp, 12 predicted proteins | sample MGYA00248826_ERZ500997 | MGnify/ENA primary metagenome ERZ500997 (study PRJEB25958, sample SAMN03398524) | human skin metagenome | study: EMG produced TPA metagenomics assembly of the Human Skin Microbiome Metagenome (human skin metagenome) data set.
TAAAAAAGATGAGGTTAGTTTTTTTTGTTGTAATGTAATATATATAAATAGTTTGTATCCATTTTATCATCAATAATAATCATTGGTCATCATAATTATATAATAAACCTAAAATAATGATAATGATGAAATGATTACTTTTTACTTTTTAAAAGCTTAATTAGTCATTAGGTTTTAGCTATTCTAATGAATGAATGAATGGCCATCGATGAATAAATGAATGATTAGTTAGTAGGTAGGTAGGTAGGTAGTAGTAGTTGGTCATCATTCAAAAACCAAAAAAAAACGACCATTATCATTATCTCTATATGTGTGTGTGATTGACAATTTGATTGGAATACTAATCACACACACACACATTCGTTGTCATTTTGTTTCTGTATTCTTTTTTTCCAGAATTTTTTGGTTTAAAGAATTTATTGTCCTGTCCAAAGCCAGAAACCAAAAAAAAATGTCTTATTAATTATTCAACGAAAAAAAATATTCATCATCATTCTATTCAACAAAATACCGAGATTCGGTTATAAATTATTGTTTTTTTTCTGTTTTCTGTCCGAAAAAAAAAGTGACCCGATCAGATTATTATTATTATTTCAACCAAACATTCATATTCGGCCTCATTTCTGTTGTTGAAGCCATTTGAAATTCTCTGTTGGCGTGTGTAGTCGCAAGAGAAGAAAAAATACCCGAAATTGCCATAACCGATACATATAAACAACCCAAAACCAAACCAAAAACTATTGTGTTTCATTTTTATTTTCAAGATTAGGCGTGTCAATTGATGATGATGGTGGTTGGTTGGTTGGTGTTTCATGTTTTTTTTCTTCCCCCTTTTTTTCGGTTTTTTTTTGTTGTTGATTATATTCAACGGGTTTTTGTCTCTTAACTTTAATCATAAACAACAAAAACAACAAGAAGAAGAAGAGAATATATGACAAGCAAGGATAGGAAAATTACTAAAACAGATTCGTAATAATAATCATTGTTATTCTTGTTTCACATATATAATAATGCCTGAATATTTCATATGTAGTTATTTTTAATATTATATGATTACAGTTTTTTTTCCAAACACAGAATCAATGATATTAACCAAAAAAAAAAATGATTTTCGATTCATTGACAGTAATTTTTTTTTGAATAGATCTGTATAGTCAAAATCCAAAGGTAGAAATAGATTTTTCTTCTTTTGGATAATGATGATTTTTTTCGGTTTTTTTTCCTAACATTTAAATTCAATTCACGCGCATGCATTACTTATACAATATTTGGATTTTTGTTTCGATGATTATGATGAAACAAGATGTAATAATCGAATGATTATTGCATTTAATTGATGATGATGATCATTATAATCATCATCATTATGTAGTAATAATCATGATTATTGATGATGGATTGAAACATTTATTTTTTCCCTCCATTTATTTAGCTGGTTATACATCCAGGTAAAATTGCCATACATTATCTAAAAGGTTGGTTTATAATCGATCTGGTTGCTGCCATACCATTCGATCTATTATTATTTGGTTCACAAACTGATGAAGTAAATAAGCAAAAACATTTTAAGAATCAAATGAATATTTCCTGTTTCTTATTTGGTTATTATTTTTCTTTTTCTGTTTCCTTCCTTTCAAACAAAAAAAGACAACAACATTGATTGGATTGCTTAAAACGGCACGATTATTACGTTTAGTTCGTGTTGCAAGAAAAATTGATCGCTATTCAGAATATGGTGCAGCTGTTTTGATATTATTAGTTGCCGGATTTGCATTGGTAAATTGAAAAAAAATGAAATGAAAATCTCAATTTCAAATCTATCAAACTAATAATAATAATAATAATTTGCCTCTTTCACCACCATTCCCCCACGCCAAAATTCTAATAGGTTGCACATTGGTTAGCATGTATATGGTAATTGTTTTTGTTTTATTATTTCAATTCAAACATTTTAATCTCTCTCTTTCTCTACACACACACACAGGTATGCAATCGGTAATGCTGAACGTCCAACGTTACAACGTAAAATTGGCTGGCTTGATCATTTAGCTAATGCTACATATCAATTTTATAGTAAATAATTATTGAATGTCCATTTCACTGATTGATTTGATTGATTGATTGATTTTGTTTGTTTGTTTGTATTGAACAATATAAAAAAATATAGATCCAGATGGTTCGGGTGGTCCTTCGATCAAATCACGTTATATTACATCATTATATTTTACATTTTCATCATTAACATCGGTTGGTTTTGGTAATGTTTCACCAACAACTAATACGGAAAAAATTTTCTGTATATTAGTTATGCTTTGTGGCTGTAAGTTGGTATTTTGTTTGTTGATAATCATCCCCCCTTAATTTATTCAATGTCAATCACGAATATTGTAGCATTAATGTATGCATCAATATTTGGTAATGTTTCGGCCATTATTCAACGTCTTTATTCTGGAACTGCACGTTATCATACACAATTATTACGTGTTAGAGAATTTATACGTTTTCATCAGATACCTAATCCATTACGTAAACGTTTAGAAGAATATTTTCAACATGCATGGACTTATTCAAATGGTATCGATATGAATATGGTGTTGAAAGGTTTTCCTGAATTTCTTCAAGCTGATATTTGTCTACATTTAAATCGTAATCTATTACAAAATTGTGCCGCATTTAAAGGTATTTCGTATTTATCCTTTGGTTATTAATTTATATCTTTAAATTGATAATTATCAGATGCTTCACAAGGTTGTTTACGAGCTTTTTCTATGCGAGTAAGTCACAATATGTCTTGGTGATCAATATTCATCATTAAAATTTTCTTTTTATAAAATCTTTTAGTTTAAAACTACACACGCTCCACCAGGCGATACATTAGTTCATAAAGGCGATGTTCTTGTTGCACTTTATTTTATTGCAAGAGGTACAATCGAAATTCTTATCGATGATGTTGTTGTTCAAACATTAGGTATGTCTTTTTCTTTTATAATAATGTTGATGATTTTCATTTGATATTTTTTTCATTTTGTAATAGGCAAAGAAGATATATTTGGTGAAAATCCATTACAAACACCCACAATGGGTAAATCAAAATGTGATGTTCGTGCATTAACATACTGTGATTTGCATAAAATATCTCGTTCAGATCTTTTACAAGTTTTAGAAATGTATCCAGAATTTGTTGAATCATTTAATCAAAATTTAAATATAAATTTTAATCTAAGAGATGAAAATCAATTAGGTGTTAATAGTATGTTGGATCGTAAAGCAACAGTAACCGATTGTAAAGTATTAAATTGTTTTGATTCAATGCAAAATTCCAACGAAATTGATGAAGATTTTTCAAGTAAAATTATTATCGATCCAATTACTGGTGATTATGATGAAACAAGTGAATGTTTACGACAATTTCAACGAAAATTTACGGGTGTTTCAGCTCCCGGTATAGGTATATTAGAATTTAGTCCGGAAAAAGCCGGCTTAGATGTTACACCGGCTAATTATAATTTTCCAAAAGCTAAATGCAAACAACAACAACAGGAAGGAAATTCATTAACAGGTAAAATTATTATTATTATTTTGTTTGTTTGAAATGAAACTAAACTTTTTAAAATAAATTACTATATAATAATTTCATTTTGATCAGGGATGCTTGACCAATTGAAACACAGTGTTACTGATTTGACTTTTGGTAATTTGAAAAAAAATGCAACAAAACTTTAATTGTTTTTTTTTCTGAATTTTAATTTTTTTTTTAAATTTCCATTTGCGATTTTATCAATTAGGAACATTATCAATTACAAACAGTTGTAATCTACAGAAACCATTCCAGAAAAACTACCTCAAATCAGTTGCCAATATGACCGAGCTTAATAAATTATCGGCCTTAAGTTTGGATCATCCAAAACCACCGCCACCCCCACCATCAGCAAATAGCCAACGGGATGGTTCATTAATAACGAACGCTCCTGCCGCCATCATCAACACTATCGCCACTGGCCATTCCGCTGATGATGCTTGTTTTCGACATCATAGCTTTCATAGTTTACAACAAAAAACTGATTCAAAATTAGAACAATTATGTAATCGTATGGATAGAATTGAATGTCAAATGGGACAAGGATTGGATAGAATAGCAGCTTTATTGCTTGAATTGAATGAAACGATCAAACAAAATACCAGACTCGAAAAACAACAACAACAACAAACATATAAATTAATGAAGAATGAAAAAACAAGCATCGATCAATCTGAACCTATACCATGTATGTGTTGTTGTAATGAGAAACAAATTAATCAAACGAATATCGATAAATCCTTTTTTTCCAAACAAGAAGCAAAAGAATTGCTATCAATATCAAATGAAATGGAATTATTAGCCAATAGTCAAAGTCTTCTTTATATGGATCAATTTGATAATGAATCTGATAATGGACCGGATTTATTTCCGACTAAATCATCGAATAATCGGACACCATCACCAACGACAACAACAGCAACAACAACAATGACTATGAGAGAAAAAGCATCAGTAGCTCAACCCGAATTGATTTCATTCAATGAATCTAGTGGTGAAAATTCTTCGAATCAAATTTCAAACATTGAAGAAACAAATTTTCTAATGTCAAATAGTTATTCAGAACCAAAATTATGTCATAATCGTACAAATCGAACCGATCAAATGATTTATCAGCTAAAATCATCGACAATACATGGAAGCTTACCGCAAGTACGATTCGTTACACCACCATTGAAATGTCATCGATTCGACGAAAGTGCATTATAAATATATTTACACATTGATTGTGACATTTTGTATGATATTTTCTCTTTATGGATTTTTGTTTTTTTAATGTATAATTTGTATTATTATTATTATTAAGAAATCACTCAATATAAACAACATTTTTAAGAACCACACCTGAAACTAAATCAAAACAAGTGATGATGATCAAAATAAATACAATTCTGGCAATAATAAATGCCGGAAAAACAATGGGAAAATCAACAATAAATTCAATACAAATGATTGTTGTAACATTGTAGCTTTACCACAATATTTAATTTCTTCTTCCTATAAGAAACAAAAGTCAGAATCAAAGTTGAGTTTGAAAAAAGCTAAACATTTCAAACATACCTGTTCATGTTCTTTGTAACATACATCTGGTCCTTTACGAAATTGTTCCGCACGAAACGTTTTGCAGGATTCATCTTCAGTAAGATCATCAATGTCTCTCGGTTCAAAACGAACTGATTTTTCAAAACAATGACATGTTTTCAAAAGAACCAACAGAATAAGATTTGAATGTGGAATATTTTGTACATAATATGTTCTGTTTTTGAAAATGTATGTAAAAAACGATCAATATCCATTTAAATGAATGATGAAACAACATACCTTGTACATATGCCTGGCTCACATGTATAGGAATATTTACGCGTTTGATTACTAAAGCTAATCAATTCATATAGACTTAGTTCTTTATCGCATGGTTTTGGATTACTTTTGTTGAATTTTATATCGAATGAATCGGCTATATATATGGAAAGAATCAGAAATGAGCTAATGAAACATTAAGTTATGCTAGACTTACTTTCGTAATCCGTCTCCTCCATACTCATCGCTATATGGTTATCCAAAGCAAATGAATAGTTGTTGAATAATAATGTAAAATAGGTGATAAGATTGGTTGCAAACCAGGAAAGAATTTGTCTAAAATGATTCCATGGTGTTTGAAGCCAATTCGACGTTGATGTTGAAAACGGTGTTGTTCGAATACAGATAGCTTGATAATCAAATAGTTTTATTCGTCTATATATTCGTTCACGAACCATATTCTGGAATAGATCATCATTAATTTCACTGAGAAAAAGTCCAGCATGTTTATAAATATCACTGATAATAATGAATCCATTATTATCCAATACAAAACAATTGATTTCATCCGACAAACAATTCAATTTATAATGATCGGCAATTTTGAAAAATGTTGAATAAAATGATGAATAATTATATTGTACTCCGACAACAGCCACTGTTTTTTTTGGGGGGGGGAGAATCAAAAATTAGTATTTTGAAACGATAAGAAAATGAATCATACCCGGTGCACTCATTTTACCGCTACCAACAAATATAGCATGACTAGAAGTGACCAAAAAATTTGGTTCTTTATAACCGGCTTCAAACGGTATTGAATATACAAATGCTTTACTATCATTATAATAAAAATCGACAGCTCTACGATAATAAACTTCATCGATTGATCGAGTAAATAGATCATTATCCGTTTTATTATCAATATAATTATCATCAACAGTTTTGAATCTTGTTATTCCACTTCTTGTCGATACAAATACGCTGGCAATATCGATGGTTTTTTGACTATAGAACAAAACAAGTAAAAATGAAAATACTTGTCCACAATTAAAATTTTTTGACTTACTCTTGTTGATTAAATTGTAAACTAAATTTACTACATTCTTCAAATGTATGTGTCATTTTGGCATCAAATATTAAACTTTGAATTAGATCCTTGTCACCTATTTAGTTTTTTTGCAAAACTTTAATCAATCGATCAAAATAGACTTTGAGTGAACTTACATGTAACATTATCATAACGACGTGGCATTGGAGTTTTAGAAGTTTTAAATACAAATGAATTCGTAGCTAGATCATAATTAAGAAATTGTAATATAGCATCTTCCGGTGTTTGAGGCACAATTCCGGATAGTTTATGTGGATTTTCACAATAAATCCAATCCGGATGAATACGCCAATTATTTCCTTCGAAAAATCTAGTAAAATTTTCTCGTTTTGATTCACTTTTTAGATCGATTTGACCTTTAAATCGATAAGAACCATATGGTTCGGGCAAAACAATTGCAAAACTAAATGGTGTATTATCGATTTTTCCATAAAAATAATGTTGCAATTTGAACACTGGTCGTTTCTGTAACCAAAGGAAAAACCAACGGGTTAATTTAGGATTTCTATCATTTTATCATCCATTCAAACCATATAATCCAGATGTGTTTTTATGAATATTTTTTGATGGCCTATAATTCCTTCAATCATTTCATTTCGGACGGTATTTATGATCGGATCCATCCACTATAATAAAAATATTTTTTTGAAAAAATTCCAATTATAAAAATGTATGTAAATATTGAAGAAATTTTTATTACCCTTAATTCGGATGTTTGATTGGAAATTTCAACTTCATTCAAATCAATCGATGTATAATATGGTTTCAGCATATCTTGAAACTATAAAAGAATAATGGTTGTTAATAATAATGGATAAAATATTATATAATCAACATACGATTGGTCGAAAATCCGGATGATAAAGTACTTTGCCATTGTTGGTCAACATGAATGAATATCCATTAACACCGAGCTTTTAGGAAAAATTTTCTTAAGTAATCATTTCATCACATCAGTCATCAACAAAAAAAAATACCTGATAAGAAGAAGCAGTTTTTTCAATTTCACGTATCGGAACATCAATACCGGCTACACCATGTAGTTGAGCGATACGTATCTGATCAACAACAACAAAAAATGATAAATAGAAATTAACATCATCAAAAGAAATATCATTGAAATTAAACAGGAATTTACCGGTTCTGGATCCGAATCTTTGTAAACATTTTTAACCAAAATTTTTCGTGTAATATTCTATAATATGATGAAATAAAGATGTTGAATAATAGATAAAAATATGATATTTACACTTACAATATATTTACGATGATTGAACACAGGAGTCGATAATGTTACTCGTAATGGTATTTTCTATGTAATAAAAAAAATTAAATCCATTAAAATTTCAATAGTATTTCAATACATTCATTAAATTAACCTTTTTTCTTTCGGGTAATCTTGCCATTTCATGTTCAATATTTGAACGTCTTAAACGAAGAACATCAATATCAACAATATTATCCATATGGATGTTATTGACGGTTTTCGGTAAATGTGATGCTGCTGCCGCTGATAATGGAAGATCTTCATCAACAATTACTTCGGTAACATAAGTTTCATTCACTTTTTTCTCTACATCATCATCATCTTCTTCTTCGAGTATCGGTATCGATTGTTGTTGCATTTGTTTAAGAAATTTCATTTTCATTGCTTTTACTATTTGTACAAAAAAATTTTTTTAGAAAAAACAAATTCCATTTTTGAATTTTTAAATTTTAATTACCTCTTTCTTCCCATATCCAATCGGTTAGTTGAATTTCCTGTTGAAAAAAATACTCAATTAATAAATATTTTCCCGGATTTTTAAAAATAATTACCGAAACTGGTGCATAAACAGGTGTCCATGTAAAAATCCGTTTAGCTGATAATACTATCGGTCGACTCATAACTGGAATATATTGTTGAACTTGTTCACGAACTTCGGCAAGATTTGCAACTTGTGCATAAAATCCACGATTATTACATGCCATCCAATATACTTCCTGTATCTGTGTAACTTCACGTCCAATTACATAGGTAAATACACGAATTTTCGAATTATGATTGTATTTGAGGAAAACATGTTCAAATGTTTCGGGTGCACCATCCGTTATCAACATTACCGCTTGATTACATTGAGCACCTTTTTTCTGTTTTTCAAACTTTCAAACAAAAACAAAAGATTAACAAATTGAAATTCTCAAAAAAATCACATACATTATTCAAAACTTTGAAAGCTTCGATAAAACCCAGAGTAAAATTAGCTATATCCGATGTTTTGAAACCTTCCAATTGAATTTTCATTTGCTTGTTTTGTTTGAAAAAAAATTTTAATTAAAATCTGAATCCTTATTAATGATTTTCTTACCCGAATATTTCGTTTAGTAGCCTGTACCATACGATCAAAACATTTGCCAACATATTTTATTTCGTTTGTAAACTAAATATAGACATTGATAATCGAAATGTTAATCAAAAGAAAAAGTTAAAATTTCCATCATACCTTTAAAACTTGAACAAAATCATCCTCGGTAAGTGTATCAAGAATATTGAACACAACATTTTGGGCAATATTTTTTCGTAGACCAGTCATCGATCCACTTGTATCCAATAAAACAACAATATCTTTTGGTGATGCAGCCGCTTGTATATACCATTGACGCATACGACAATCATAAAGATCGGGTGATCTTGTTGTAGAATCACCGGCAATTTTCCATTGAAATGCTAGTATTGAGGATGAAAAAAAATGAAATTTTTTTCAGTAAAAAAAAATCCAATTGTCATTACCTGGATATTCACGTAAAAATCCTTTTTCTGAACAAAAAAATTGCCACGAAAGTGATGAATCATAAGCAAGATTATTTGTTAATGTTTCAGTTAATGTTTCGGTCCATTGTATTTCATTTTGTATTTCGGAAGCTTGCTGATTTTAGCAAATTAAAAAAAGAGATTAAAATTCCCATAAATTTTCAACATAAAAATAATATCAAAAACACACTAACTTCATAAACATTGATAGGCACATGAATGGCGCTATGTTGAAGATTAACTTTTGAATCTTCAAAATTAGGATGATGACTTAAGGCTAATGATTTATAATTATAAAGATCCGGTACATTTGGTTCACCAAAACGATCATCATATATTCGTTTAACATTATAATAATTGACAGTATTGTCGACATTTTTCTCTAATCACAATCAATCAGATGAATCAGATGAATTAATTTATTGATTTTTCTTTCAAAATTTACTTACGATAAGCATATTTATCGGCTAATTTTTCCGTTTCTATTGCAATCCTTTCAGCTGCTTCTTGTTTTAAACTAAACATTTGTATCAATTCTTGTCGCATATCATTCATTAATTTAGATGCATCAATTTGTTTAACTTCGGAACGATGTTTCTGGAAATTCTGTGTGTGTGTTCAAAAATCAAAAATTATTCAATGAATCACAAACAAACACAACAAATATACCTCGCTTATTTTGGCAAAACAAGTTTTTTCATAACCAATATTAAGCATTTGTATACCGAATTTTTTGGCAATATCTTGGATGCTATTATTTTGGTTGAAAAAAAAGGAGAAAAACAATCTTTTTTATCATTATCATTATCATTGTTGAGCAATAATTCTTACGTTTTTTCATAGCATCGAATAACCGGAATATGGAAAATTGATATGGATAAAAATATCATTATAATGATGAGGATGGAAAAATTTCGCCATTGTAATTTATGCATTTTGTTGTTGTTGATTGAATGAATTCTTGGGATTGAAAGATTGAAAGCTTGATTTGATTGAATAATTTATATCGAATGGATGTCCATTTTTTTTTTTTGGTTTGGTTTGTATCACTTA
>ERZ500997.591-NODE-591-length-10323-cov-4.929198_pt1 | contig 10323 bp, 9 predicted proteins | sample MGYA00248826_ERZ500997 | MGnify/ENA primary metagenome ERZ500997 (study PRJEB25958, sample SAMN03398524) | human skin metagenome | study: EMG produced TPA metagenomics assembly of the Human Skin Microbiome Metagenome (human skin metagenome) data set.
GAGAAATTTAGGTTTGTTTTTCTGGAAAATTCATTATTAATCTAGCAATGATGATTTACCAAACAAAAATTATGATTTTGTTGATTAGTTTTATTCAATTAATCATTTTGATTAATTCTCAATCACCTAACAATCGGAATAATGAAGGAATGATACGTTTGATTGGTGGTCGAACAATGTTCGAAGGTAATATTGAAATCAATCATTTCGGTCAATGGGGAATGATCTGTGATGATGAATGGGATTTATTGGATGCAAATGTAGCATGTAAACAATTAGGATTTGTACTTGGTGCTATTATGGCAACTAATATGAGTCGTTATGGTAAGGGGAGAAGTAAGTATCGGATTACTTTTGTGACAATTTCAATGGAAAAAATTGAGTGTTTCTTTCTTTATTTTTTCTGATTAGAACCAATTTGGATGGATAATGTTTGGTGTAATGGAAAAGAAACAAAACTTTCTTCATGTCGATTTGATGGTTGGAATATACATGATTGTGAATCGAATGAATCGGCTGGTGTTATTTGTCGAGTACGATTAGATCAACAACCAATATGGTCATTGCCATCAAAACCGACGACGTTGATGAAAAAACAACCGAAAACAACGATGAAAAATGATTTACCTGATTTAGAACCTGATCCACTGGAAGTAGAACGTTCTGCATTCATTGAACATAGATCAATATTGTTTTTACAATGTGCAATGGAAGAAAATTGCCTCTCACAATCTGCCTATGAAATTGATAAAAATGATCCAAGTAAGTATGAAAAAATTTAAAGAATATTTTTCAACAACTTTTTCTCATTCTGTAGCATGGATTTTCAATACAAGAATATTATTACGATTTACAGCAAGCATACGAAACATTGGTAAAAGTGATTTTCGTCCATTCCGAAAGAAAAATCAATGGTTATGGCATTCATGTCATCAACATTATCATAGTATGGAAATATTTGCTACATTTGATTTAATCGATATAAATGAAAATCATATTGCACAAGGACATAAAGCAAGTTTTTGTCTTGAAGATAATGAATGTTATGATAATGGTAATGCTAATTATGTTTGTGCTGATTACGGTGATCAAGGTATTGGTGTTAATTGTGGTAAGCATTTCAATAATATTCAATATTCATTCGATTTTTTCATAATGATGGTACTTTTTTCAAGTGGATATTTATAAATCCGATTTAGATTGTCAATGGATTGATATAACCGATATCCGACCAGGATCATATCGAATGAAAATTATAATAAATCCAGAAAGAAAAGTAGAGGAAAAAACATTTGAAAATAATGTTATATTATGTTCATTCATTTATAATGATAATTTTAATGGTTCAGTAACAAATTGTACATTAAATTCGTTGTGATTTTTTTTCATATAAATTGTTATCAATAGATGGCGATAGTGGATTTGGTTTTCAAAAATAAAATTATTTTCAAAAAATTTCAAAAAAAATTCAAAAAAATTATTTAAAGTGCTTTTGATCATTTCGGTGGCGAAAAAAGCAATTCTGCATCCATCCATCCATCCATCCATCAAGTCAGAGCAGTCATTAGTTATTTGCATAGAAAAATCATTATTGAAAACGAAAAAAAAAAATCTCAGAATAATGCTTGTTTGAATATGTCCAAATAAAAAAAAACTTTTTTTTTTGTATTTCATTTACAAAATGGTCAAACAAACAAAAAAACGAATCAATTGAAATCAATAGTTTGTTTGTTTGATTTTTTTTTGATAAATTTTTTGACCATTTTCTTATTCTCGAAATGTGGAGCGTGTGTGTCACAGTTTTCGACAAACTTTTCTGGCTGATTCTGATTGAAGGCGATGCTTTAGGCCGTATTTCAATCAAAATTTTTCATTCAATTTTCTTTTCTTCTCTCTCTCTCACACACACACATCCATCCATTCATCAAATATCAACAACCAAATAAAAACCAGAGAATAGAATAGAAAGAATAGGCCAGAGGATATATTCTTGGGCAAATATCTAGTCATGTGTGTGTGTGTATTTTTCATACACATAAAAATATTGAAAAGTGAATAACAACAGAACGAGGGAAAAAAATAAGTTGCCTTTTATATTTATCATCATCATCATCATTGAAAATATACAAAGATTTGTTGGCTGGCTGGTGACAATTTTCTAAATACACACACACATACATCTGAATATATACATAAAGATTTAATAATAATCGAAATGAGAAATAAAACGAAGAGAAATGAAAAAAGGAAATACTTTTTCTTTCTTCTTTCTTTCCTTTTCTTTTTATTGTCATTTTCTTTTTTTATTATTATTGTGGATATTTCATATTTGAATTTGTGCAATGTGTGTTCTGCTGCTGCTTGTGTGTTTGTTTTGGATTTTATCTCAAATATCTTATTCTTCTTCTTCTTCTTTTACTTTTACTTTTACAAAGTTGAATATTCTTTCGTTTGTTCGTTTGTTGATTGAAGTTTTCTCCGTAAGAATAAACCACGACAATAACAAATAATAATAACAATAATAATAACTTCAACAACAACAACAGCAGCAAAAAACTATTATGGTTACGTTATTTAAAGCAAAAGCAAAGCAAAAAAAAACATATACAGAATATTCTTTCTTTCATTCATTCGTTTATTATTGTTATTTAACAGAATAATAATAATAATAATAATATTCTATGAATTCTGCAATTGAATAATAATAATAAAAAAGAAACCAGAAAAAAAGAAAGAAAGAATACAGCTTCAAGGCATGTTTCAATCGTTTTTTTTTTCTCAATCGTTTGTTCAGTAGATTCTTATTCATTGAGACACACTCACATTTTTATCAAGAATGCTCGCTCTTTTTACCACCCAAACACACACTTAATGAATAAATTGTTGGATCTTTGGTTGGCTGTCTGATTTATTCTGTGTGTGTGTCAAATGTAAATACGAAAAAGAAAGAAAAGAAAGAAAAGGTTTGCAAATGAAAAAATAATGAGAAAAAAAGACGGAAATTTTCATTGAGAGTTTCGTACAACGATGACCTAATCCAATGGCGAAAAAAAATCAGTTATGCTCAATCATCAGTCAGTCGATGTTTGAAAAGATTCTTTATTCTTTTCAGAAGAAAAGAAAAATTCCGATCATTGATTGTTGTGGAAATATGAATTATAAGGCGGTAATATCATGATGATGTTTTGAACGAAAAACGAGAGAAGCACGAAATGTTCAGAAAAAGAAAAAAGAAAAATTTGCATTTTTGCTTTTTTATCTAAATCTCTATTTTTTTGGAAAGAATAAATGCGGAACAACAGCAACAACAAAAGATTCATTTCAGAATGGTGAATGTAAAAAAAAAAAATATTAATATTAGGTTTCTGGTGGTTTGAGAGGCTGACCACCACCATAAGTCATACAACAACAACAACAAATGAAAAAGACCGATTCACACACACACACAAACATCCAAGAATCAAACAAAACAAACCGAACAAAGAATAGATATTCGGACAGGCAAAAATTGAATTGAAAAAATGGAAATAAATCGTTTGTGGAGAATAGGATAAACAACAACAACATTGGCAACAATTGCAACAAACAAAAATGAAAACGTTTTTTTTCTTTCATTCAAATTCAATTGAATTTTGGTCAAACAATGAAAAACATTCTTTCTTTTCATTCATTTCAAATTGAAAAAATTCTTTTGATTCTTCTCACTGAATAAACATCATTCAGTCAAAATACGTGTGGATATTCTTTCTCTCTCTCTCTCTCTCTCTCTCTCTCTCTCTCTTTTTCCAAGAATATTTTTGTCAGGACAATATTGTTTTGTGAATCTAAAAACTCAACAAAAAAAAAACTGAATCAATCGATAACAATTTGAATGTTTTCCCTGTGTGTGTGTGGCTATTGTAACATTGAAAATAAAAAAAACAATCAAAATAATTTTCTCTGCGGCTTGATTCTTGATTCTTGTTTTTTTTTATTCCAACCAACCAAAAATTAAATTACATAACCATAATTTCCACACTCGAAAAAAGAAAACATATCATGTTTGTTTGTGTATTATTCTGTTGATAATGATGACTTTAGGCTATATCTACTTCAATGACTAACTGACTATAGTTTGTGTTGTTAGTGTTGTACAAAGATTCTGTTAACAGAATATTATTATGATAATGATTTTATCATTTGAATATATATGAAATTTCTGTGTTATTACAAAAACATATCGATAATCAAATTGTTGTTGTTGTTGTTAGAATCACAGTCGAATGGATGACAATTTTTGGCTGCTTTTTGCTGTTGAAATGGGCAATAAAAACAAATTGATAATGACAATGATGATTATTGTTGGGCAATGATGAAAAATATATTTAATGGGCCATCATTTTGTGTGTGTGTGTGTGTGTGTGTGAACATTCAGTATTTGAAGATTCAATAAATTTTTTTTTCAACTACATGAAAAACGATAACCATAACAACCATAACAACAACAACAACATCGTTTTGTGAATGATAGATAATTTCAAATGAAAAAAAAAATCAACTCTATACGATGATGATGATAATAACAAGATTTTCATTTATTGATTCTTGTTTGTTTGTTTGATGGAATAGCGTTTGTTTGTTTGTTTGTGTTTTTCAACATTGTCACCATTGGTTTGGATTCAAATCGACAAGAATCATCGATATTCTTTCTGAGGAATTTATGGAGCCTGGACAATTGAACGAAAAAATCATTTTGAAGTATCAAATCAAACCAAAAATGATAATAAAAGAAAATTATTATCCATTTGGACTAAAACGGAATGATGAAAACTGGACCAATAAAAAAACTAAAAAGATGCTAAATGAAAACTTCAACCAACAAACGTTCATCATCATCATCTCCATCATAATAATGTTTTATTGGATGAAATAAATGAAGAAAAAAGAAAAAAGAACAGGAAAAAGGACAAAAAATGATTGAGAAAGAGAAGAAGAAGTGAAAAAACTTTATGATCATCATCCATATCATTTAAAATTGAAATGAATTAATCGAAAATGATATAAACTTTTGATCAAATCAATTGTGTGTGTGTGTTTGTGTTTTAGATTGAAATAAAATGAAAATGAAAATGAAATAAAACAAACCGAGAGAGAGAATGAAAGAAATCATGGCAGTCTCCGGTTTGGTCGTGTGTCGTTTTTTTTTCTTCTTCTCGTTATTGTTGTCATTGGACGATGGTCGATTGGTGTGTGTGTTTGAATTTATTATTCGAGATATTGACTTTCTCTCCCTCTCTCTCACTCTCTCTCTCTCACTTTCACTCTATAAATAATTTAACTAATCAAAATCATATGATGATGATCGTATGGATATCCGGATAATGAATATATATTTTATATGTTATTTTCGGGTATTCAGAGCACGAGAGAATGACATAAAAAAAATTGGTTCCCGAAAAATCATTGTAACCGTTCATTTTTTCTGCCCCTTCATTATTAATTATGATTATAAAAATGGGCAACAACAACAACAGAAAATATAATTGATTGATTAAGATATTGATGAAATGAGCCAAAGAGAGAGAGAGAGAGAGAGAGAGAGATTGAATAATAAAACTGTCAACTGTATGTGTGTGTGTGTGTATTGTAAAAAGTGAGAATTAAAATTACTTTTGTAAATTTTTTTTCGAAAATAAGCTGTTTTTGAATAAATTTTTTTTTTCTTCCAACAAAAAAAAAGTAATTCGCATTTTGTTTGTTTGTTTTTTGCTGGTAAACATTGTCGTTGTAGTCGTAGTCGTTTTACTTCGATTGAATGACATAGTTTTTTGGACGATAACGATATAACGATAATCGGATCAGCTGGATTAAGTTTTTTTCATCTATCAAAATGAATGGTTTAATACTGATAAATTAGTTCGACGACACACACACACACCTACCTTAGCACACAGCAAAACAAAACAAAACAAACAAACAAAACGATCCTGGAACCTGAAATAACAATAGGAGAAAAAACTTTTTCTGTGAAACTAGAATTCATGAAAATCAAATGAATTGATTATCGGTTTACTTTTTTTTTCATTTTGTCAATGGATCATAATAATAATAATAAACAAACAAGAAGATTATTTTCATCATAATCATCCTCAATCAACTTAATCATTCACCAACAAATTGGACCGTTTTCTGGGTCCAAGGTTTTGTTGTTGTTGTTTTGGTTACAAAACGAATATTTCCCATCAAAACTAATTGAAGAAATTAAGGAAAGAAATCAATCATTTGATGATGAATTACGTTTTTCCAAGAAAACCTTGAATGGATTTTTATTCAACAAGAACAGAAATGTCATAAATGTTGATTATGGAATTGTTGTTGTTGTTTCGGACATCATCGACAACAACAACAACAACAAACAGGAATCGATATTGAAAACTAGGGAAAATAATTGAAAAGTATCTCCTGGTTGTTGTTGTTGTTATAATTGAAAAAAAAATCAGCAAAAAATGATTTTGAAGATTGAAATGACAAAGGCAACTTTTTGTTGTTGTTGTTGTTATGAAGATTTTTTTTTTTTTGACAATTCGATTGTTGTTGTTTGAATCAAAGGAAAGAAATAGATTCTGATGGATTGAAATTGATCGAACGCACGTTCTTCATCTTTCGTTTGTTGTTGTTGTTGTTGTTGTTGAACAACAACAACAACTCAAAACCGATGATTATCATTTATCAAAAAAAGAAAAAGAAAAACTGACAAGTAGGTGATAGGTAGGTGATGTGTGCGCCATGTCATCATCATTATCATTATCATCATCATCATCATATTTTTGGTGTCAGTAGAATGAACAAAACAACAACAACAATAACAACATTCAAGTATGATGGGTGTTTTTTGTTGTTGTTGTTGTTGATGGTTGTTGTTGTTGTTGTGAAATGATATTCGATTCTCTCTTTGTTGTTGTTGTTGTTTGGGGATTCTTCTTCAGAAAAAAAGTTATGAATGTGTCATATTTCAATTAAACAATTCTTTCTTTGTTCGGAATGTTTTTTCTATTATTATTCGGATTCAATCATCGAATGAATGAATGAAGAAAAGGGAAAAATGATGTTTAGAGTAGGAAAAGTGTGAAACCAACAACAACAACAAAACAAAGCGAACAAAAAATCAATGGAAATAGGAATTTCATAAATAAAAAAAGCGAAAAAATGATGAAAAAATGATGAATGTCATTTGAGATGTGTGTGTTTTTCTTCATTTGCATTTTGTGATGAAGTCAGAAAAAATTGAAACTTTTGAAAAAAGATTTCAATCTGATGATGTGATTTGATGTGGCAGTGGAAAATTACCAGGAAAGAAAGCAAAATCAAAATCCTTTCGATTGACACATTTGGATTATTTTTTTTTTGGCAAAATGATAAAATCCACTGAATAAATTGAAAAAAATGAGAGAGATTTTCAACAAAAAACATCCATACACAATGTTAATGATTAAACAAATTAAGTAACTTTATCAATGGATCAATCAAATGATTCTTTTGGTATTTTCCGTATATGATAATTAAGATTTTTTCCTTGTTAATGGGATTCCCTCATAGGATAATTTCTTCATAATTCTGGTTTCACTGTTATCTAATTACAATGTGTGCATGTTTGTGGTTGATAAGTTTGATATTCTTTTTACATCATTATTATTATTGTTGTTATGGAGTGAAAAGAATAACGATAATGATAATCACTTACTTAATGTCATCCATAGAATATCATTATTATTTACAAAATGTTACAACAAGAAAAAACATTATGATGATGATAAGAATTGAATTGTAAAAAAAAAATTCAAAATGGGAAAAAAAATGTAATCCGGGAAAAGCAAAAAACCAAGATAACCAGATCTTTCCTGTGCCTGTGTGTATTCCATGTGTTTTTTGAAACCAGAAAAAAAATGTATTTTTTTTTTTGTTTCCAAATGTTCCTAAGGTTGATGACCAGATTAACCACCAAGCAAGCTAGCAAGCACACCATAAACCACACGATAATTTTTGAAAAACAATGTTTGAAAACCAACAATAAAAAGCTAATTGGAGACCAATTTTCAAGGTAATTAGAAAAACGAAAAATGGTGTGAGAAAAACGAAACTTTTTCTCGAACCACAACTTTGATAACCAATATCAATCAAAATTCCCCTAATCAAATAATGATAACAACATTGTCAAAACAGAAAAAAATTATTTACAAGCTTTTCCCATAATCGGATTTGATAATAATAATAAAAAAAACTGAAATTCAATACCACACATAGTGAATCAAAACCAAATGACCAATAAACAAAACAAAACGAAAAATATTTTTCCATTTATCTTTACATTGTCTTTATGTTTGTTTGTTTGTTTATTTGCCAAATACACACACAACAACAACAAAATGATGATGATGATTATCATTTTGTCATTTTTGGTTTGGTTTTGTCCAGGAATCGAATATCATATTCCTAAAGAATGGATTATTTTCATAAATTTAGGGTTTTTTTAGCCTAATGAGATTCATTTTCTTATTCTCTTGGCTCATCATCATCATCATCATCATTTGATAACCATAATGATGATGATGATTCTCTTCATGTCCTTTTTTTCGATTCTTGTCAAACACAAGAAAAAAAATATGCAAAATTTTCTTTTCTTTTGACTAACTGAGATAAGATTTTTTTTCCATAGGTTTTCATCATCATCGATACAATGATCATTAACCCTTTGATGATCTGATTTTCCTTCCTTCACCATCATCATCATTTTCGTTAGTTAATTTAGAAAATTTTTTGCATTTTGCAACTTGCAACTTGATTAATTCTTTCATTTAGCAAAATTGACAAAAGTCAACAACAAAAATGAAATAAAATCGCGCCAAAATGATGACAAACAACAAACTGACATAATTCAACTGAAAGTCATCATCATTATCAGACAAAATGCGAACCACAAAATGGGAAAAGAGAGGGAGAGAGAGAGTAGAAAATGAACCAATCACAAAGAACAATGGGTCGAACCAAAAAAGAAAGAAGAAGAAAAATTTCCATACAAAATCAAAAAATACTGAGAAGAGAACAAAACAAAGCAAAAAAAAATACAATGCCCACACACTTACTGCCATACTGTTATCATTGGAAATAATAGCAACAAAAAGAAAGAGAGAAAAATGGGAATGTATTTTATATGTATTTATGGCCATTTTGAATGTGACAAGAGAATGAAAGAAAAAGAAAGAATAAAGCTAATTCAAGGAGGAGCCTATTGTATTCCATGTTATTATCATTGTGTTGATGATAAGCTTTGTTGTGTTGTTCAGAAACTATTTTTGGTTTGTTACAATTTTCTTTTCTTTTCTCTCGACTTGTGTATATATAATACGTCAAAACAACAACAACAGAACAGAACTTGAACTGAAAACAACTGATTCTGGTTAGATCGATATACCATCAAAATCACAATACAAAACATACACAATCGATCGATTGTTGTTTAGAGTTGCTTATTATTGTTCCAGAGAAAAAAATGATCCAAAATCAAAAACGTGAAACAAACATTTCCAGTGTTTCATTTGAATATTATCGTTTGTTTTGATTGGTGGTAATCAAGTGTTGATCTTTGATTTTTTTTTTTTTGTTCATCAATCATCCTCCTTACGATTGATTTTTTCAATCCATCAACCAACCAAACACATCATCGACTAATCGATTTTTTTTCATTATTGATTTGATTGATTCGAAATAACAATTTTCGTTCGTTTTTGAATGACAATTTGATTGTCTATTCGGCTATTTTTCAAAGTTACGGTGTGTGTGTTTCAAATTAAAAAATTTGTCAAAAAAAAATATCGTTCGTTACGATTATTATCATCAAACAAATCAACAGCAACAGCAACATTGCTGTCATCGATATCAAACATTAACATTGATTCCAGAGAGAGAGAGAGAGAAGACATTTTCCTCAAAAGACAAGCATCAATTATATTGTCATCATCATCATCGTTATGATTGTTTTTTGATTTTTTTTTGTGGTTACATAATGATTATATGATTAGCATCATCGCAAAACAACAACAACAAATTATTGAAATCATCCAATTGTTTTGCTGAAATCTTTTTTTGCTTTGTTTTCTCTTTATTTACATCAGTATATTCGCTGAGAGAAAACAGCAAGACGACGATAACCAAATGAAATGATTACCTTTCATTATTATATCTGACATTTAGTCATTTCGCATTGTTTTTTTCAGTTTGTTTGCTTGCTTGCTTGATTTGTTTGATGTTTTTATTTCAATCAAAACATTTTTTTTGATTTGATCATTT
>ERZ500997.592-NODE-592-length-10322-cov-17.059121_pt1 | contig 10322 bp, 8 predicted proteins | sample MGYA00248826_ERZ500997 | MGnify/ENA primary metagenome ERZ500997 (study PRJEB25958, sample SAMN03398524) | human skin metagenome | study: EMG produced TPA metagenomics assembly of the Human Skin Microbiome Metagenome (human skin metagenome) data set.
TATGGAAAATCGTACCTCGGTTAACGAACATTTCGGTTAACGACGGTTTTTCAGGTCCCGATCATCGTCGTTAACCGAGGTACCACTGTATTAGGAAAAAAAAGAAAATAGTGGCCATAGTGTTTATCTCTAATAAGGTGTCTCGTATGGATAATTGATTCTATTTCAAAACAAACAAACAAAATAAAATCTTGGTATCGATTTTGATTGATTAACTAGCTTTATAGATAGATTTTCTCTTGTTTTTCAGTAAAAATAAATCACACCCATAACAAATAAATTGAATTGATTATCATTCAATCAGCTGATTCCGACAATTCATTTGGGAATGTTTATCATCATCATCATTTTGATGATGGGAGGAGAAATGCTGTTGTTGTTGTTGTTGTTGTGGGATATTCATTTTATTGAAAACTTAATGGATCAATTTAGATAGTATTTTCAGTATATGATTCCATTATATTCCGGTTACATAACAAACAGTAGTGGCTAATTTATTCGAAGTTTTTGGTTGCCAATCTCACACCCACCACCATCAACAACTATGAATATGAATGTTTTTCTTGTCTTGGTTTTCATTTTCAATACCTAAAAAGAAATCAAAGACACAAAATGAATTGAATGAAAGTAAAAATAGAATTGAAACTCTTGGGATTTTTTCGTGTTTGTTGAAACAAAACGTTAAAAAAAACATCGAATGAAAATGAATTCTGGTTTTGATTACACACACACACACACATTTCGTGGAAAAACAATTTTCAACCAACAAACATGCAAAATAAAAACAAATCCATCATTGTTCGTTAAAGGGGTTGGTTAACATTACATTTTCATTCAATGACAATGGATGATGAAAAAAAAATAATAATAAACTTTCAACCATGAATTAATTAATTAAATTCAATGTTTTTTTTTCTGTCGCATTAATTAATCACAAGTCTCACATTACGGTAGATATTCTCTAAGACATGGACGATGAAACAAACAAAAGCAAATTGAGTTAATTTGATTGAAATTTTTTTTGTAATAATGAAAAAAATGAAATGAAAAGATTTCAACAAACATCATTGACAATTTTTTTTCAAATATTCACGATTTTACCTATGTAATATTACACTCACCAGATTCTATTGAAAGGAAATTTCAATTGCCCCGAAGAAAAAATGAATGCTAAAAAAGAATGATGATGATGATGATAGGACAAAGAAAAGCATTCAATTGATCAATGCGAACTGAATTTGTTGATCGGAAGTTTTTTTACAAAAAAAAAGTTGTCCGGCCAATTCAAAATGACAAGTCAAAATGTCAAACGTAATTTTTCTTAATTGTGTTCGTCAAATTATTATTTCAAAAAACCAATACAATGATGAATATGATATCAGAATGCTTGTTGTCGTTTTCGAAAATTTTCATTTGTCACCGAATAACAACACAATAGAAAAAAACACTGGAATATCTCATTCACAAAATTTATCAAATGAAAAATTGTTTTTTGCAGTGAAAAAGATACCATTAATACGCTTATACACGGACACCAAACACATTAAAAGTTCCAGGACCTGTAGATTGGATTAAATGTTTTTTTAAATAAAATTTCCAAATGACCAGGAAAAAAAACTAGAAAAGCCAAAAACTAGAAGTTTCAAATGTGTGTGTGTGTCTGTGTCTGTATTTCCGCAGTAATTACACATCAAAAAAGCAGAAAAACAAACACATTTGAAAACGATTCAAACACCGTACATGATAGAATGAAAAATTGAAATGAAATGAGCTCTTCAAAATAAAATGGCTATTCGACTATAGGATGTTGATAAATTCTGTATTTTTGAACGATATTTTGAAAACTGCTATGTTCAAGCGCATATACAAGTATACACACAGGAACACTACCGAAAAAAAATGCCGCCATCATCATTATCTATTATTATAACTCGGGCACAGAGAAAAAATGAAACAAACAAAAAAAAATCTCAATCATTTAGCGCAGATGCGCATTGAAAAGTAAGAAATTGATGCTTTTTACCAAAGAACAAATCCAAAAAAATCACCCGAAAATAAAAATGTGGTTCATTTTTATTGGAAAACAAAACAAAACAAAAAAATTCATTGATTTTTCAGGAATTTTTTCTTTTCTTAAATGGCCTTTCCATTTCTTTTCATCATCATCATCATCAAACCCTTTTTTTAGAGAATCGTCACACGATTTTATCTTGTTTCAAATTTTAAAGTTTTTAAACTACGTGTTTGAAGCAAAGAATCTTGTGATGAGAAGAATATACATTATCAAATTCTCTGAAAGAAAAAAACATTAAACATCATTGAAATCGATGATTGTAAAAAGTAATACAAATTTCAATCTTTTTTTTGTTGTTTACAAAAAACACAATGTTTTACCATTTTAAATGTATCATTATTATACTAAAATCAATGTTGTTTTCGTTGTTATCGTTTGTTCAAACATGTGTGAAAAAAAACAGGAAATGTCACGGATAAGTGAAAAAGAAAAACCGAAACGAACGAAAAAAAGTTAAAATCAAAATCCAAAATGAGAGAAACAAAAAAAATTTATCTTTAAATCCATTTGAATATCAAAAAAAAGAAAAAATTCTTGTTTTTTTCATTTCAATTTAAACATTCCAAACAAAACAATCCATTTTGAATCCAAGAGAGAACGAAAAATAAAGAAAAAATCGATAACCGATTTCAATCGAATCCATTTTGATTTTTTCTCAATTCGAACGACAACGACAAAAAAAACAAATGGCACTTTTGAAACATCCGATTGGTTGGATCGACCGAAAATACCAAAGAGAGAGAGGGAGAGAGAGAAAAATGGACAATTTAAATTGGCTTTTTCTGCTATTTTCACAGCAAAAAAAGAAAAAAATTGATGATGTCACAGCAACCGTTATGAATGAGAAATAGAATTTAGCTTGACACACAAAGTGATTCAGAATCTGGTTTATCAATTTTTTTTTTTAGTTCTTTCTCTCCCACCAATTCCACCAGCTAATGAGATTGAGATCTAATCAGGATTTTGTTCATTTTTTTTTTTTTTTGGATAATAAATCGAAAGTTTCAATATTGATAATAATGTAATTGTGTTGCTGTGAGAAAAAAAAAGAAGATGATCTGATCTTATTCATTGTAAAAAATGAAAAAATCGATTGAATTGAAAAATTTGTCCAATTTTGACCCAGAAAATGTTTCTTTTTTTTCCTTCTGATATATTTTATTGATTTTACATTTTCGGTATTTTTTTTTCTCAATTTTAAAGTTTACAATCATTTCGAACAACAACAACGAAAAGAATGCATTGATTTTTGTGAATTAAATTTGGTGGGTGATGGTATAGTGGTGGAAAAATGAAATTGAATTATTTAGAAATGTAGAAAATTTCAAATAGATCCGACATCAAAAAGATGTTTGATCATGATAGTGAAATGAAATGATAATGGCCAAGTTTTTTCCGGAATGATTTGCCTTTGGATTTTAAAATTTTCTTTTATTCGGATGATTTATTCATTATCATCCTCATCATTATCAAACAAAATGAACCTGCAGGCCATCATTTGATCATCAAATTAAATAGAGAAATTATAATTGAAACTAAAACTTTTTCCAATTCTCAGGTTCCATGATCTTTGACCTTTCAGTGTAAAACTTTAAAAAATTTCAAAATCAAATTGCGTAGTAGAAAAACCAAAAGAAAAATTCATTCGGGATCGTTATGTGTGTGTGTTTGTATTGATGTTGATGTTTGCTTCGAAAATTGATTTTTGATGATTTGAAAATTGTTTTTTAATCGACTTTGTAAGTTTTATATTCACGCGTCTACTGCCAAACAGCGCGAATTCGCGTTTCACTGAATTTTCATCAACTTTTTTTGCCTATGTTAACGGTGAAAACATTCGCCAACACTACCACCTATTCGCATCATCATAAATCATGAGGTTTAGGATTTTTTTTTTTGAATCGATTTTCTATTTTAAAAAAATGAAAATTTTCTTCGAAATATGAATATATTTCAATAAGGTTTTTTTTAAAAAAAATCAGGTATGAGAATTCCACACATATTGAATATTCATCATCATCATCATCACAATAACAACAGCTTGCCAACACTTCTCTCTCATTCAACAACATAAAAAATCCATCCATTCACAACATGATTAAAACGAATTCACATCGAAATCACAAGAATTCGATTTTTTGTTTTTTTTCAGTTCCAAAAACTTCTTCTTCTATTGAATATAAATTCATTTCATCCCAAAAAGAAAATATATTATGGATTTTCTTCTGTAACATACCCCATGTTCGATAGCTAAAAATGAATCAGTCCATCGATATTTTCGAAGGATAACAGTAACAACAACAACAACAACAAAAAATATAACTATTATATTTCGGGCAAACAATAAACTCTAATCAATAAAATAACATGCACACACACACACTAACAAGACAGAGGAGAGAAAGAGCAAAAAAGGAAATCGAAACTGATAATTCTGTCACAACAATCTGAATACAACAACAGCAGCAAAGAATTAATTAATTAGAATGAAACAAGTCGGACTTTCAAGTAAAAAGAATATTCTTTTTCTCAGAACAAAAACAAAAAACAAAAAATTGATTTCAAGGATCAATGAATTTGACTAAATACACACACAAGTCATTTACAAATGTTTGGAATCTGATTGAATATAGAAGAAAACATAGACAAAAATATTCGGTCAATCAATCCTGTCAAATTCTCTATCGATAAGTATTGAAAATTCTTCATTCTAAATCTTGACACTTATGGCTCAATCATCAGACAATCCAAAAATGAAAAGAATCAATCCGAGTTCAAGTTCAAAATACAATTTTCAAGGATAAAAAAATAATATTGATCACGAATAATATTCTTTACGTTTTTTATTCAGTATTCTTGTTGTGTGTGTGTGTGTGTATTGTATCAATTTTTTTCATATTCAAACAGATTTTTATTGTCACTATTTTTCCATTCATCCATTTTGTTTGATTTATTATATGAAATTATATTATTTATTAGCCAACACACATCCGATATATACATCGTTTGTGAATGGTACCGTGAGCACGTTTTTTTTTGAGCTCTCCGAAATTTATCTTGTTTTTTCTATCTTCTTCCGGCATTACTGATAAAAACAGCTCTTCTTAGAGCTAAAATTATTCTGCTAATCTTTCTGGTCATTTTGATACCAACATCATTCTTACACGCCTTGATATGACTGAGAAAACGGACAAAACGCTTAAAACGCCATCAAATCTTAGCGAAGCTATTGGATATCTTGAGAACTTGATTAAATCACATGGCAATAAAAAAATATCGGTTTCTGATCATAAAGAACATATCCAAAACATTATTGTTATCCTAGAAGACATTAAGACATCACCCGATGATAATGACACCGAAAAAGACGAATTGCAAGCTCTTTATGCCCAAAAAGAAGCAGATTTGAAAGTACTAAATGATGAAAACAAACAGCTTAAAGCAGAAACGACTCAGAAATCAGATGAAATTAAACGACTACGAGATGAAATCTTAAAGATTAAAGCCCAAAAATATGACGAAATTCTGGGAAAAAAACATGATACGAATCCAATCTTGAAAAAGCAACCAACATTCGCAGATATCGCTAGAATCAATAATCCGATGGCCAACAACAATGCTATACAACGTAAAAACCATGTCGTCATCATATCTCCTAAAGACGAAGATGTATCAAAGGACTCAAATCAAACAATTGCCTTCGTGAAAGAAAAAATTAATGCAAAAACTACTTTGGAAAACGGTCTCCGTATTGAAAGACTTCAGCCTGTCAGCGGTAAAAAGTGCCTCATCAAGTGTAATTCTGAAAAAGACGTAGAAAAGATCTGCAATATTTTAAACAATGACGACAAAATCACCGCAAAAAAACCAACAAAGAAAAATCCGCGAATCATGGTAGTTGGAATTTCGAAGGATATCGAGAAAGAACAAATCCCAACATTGATAAAAGCTCAAAATCCCAAGATCAATGAATTCATAGAGAACAATGAAAATGAAAACATGAAGATTCTCTTTGATAAAGAAGATCGAGTCGGGTCGAAATACGCTATAATTGAAGCCTCTCCAGCGCTTTGGAAGTTGATTTTAGATGAAAATCGTCTATTTATTGGGTATAAATCGTGCCCAGTCCGAAATAGAGTCTCGGTTTTTCAATGCTTCAAATGTCAAAAATTCGGCCACTCAGGTAACGACTGTAAGAACGACACAAAATGTGTAAACTGTGCCGGAGATCATGAAACAAAAAACTGTAAATCTACTATCCACAAATGCATCAACTGTGATCGAACAAATACAACAAAACATCAAGATAGTCGACGTACTACCGAAATGCTCGATATCAACCATCGCGCCAATAATATAATGTGTCCTCAATATCAAAAAGAAATTGCAATAGCCACTAGATATTACAATTATGGATAAATCAACTATCATACTATGCCAAAATGTCCAACACTCAAGAGCGGGCACACAACAGATATTGATAAATGCCCAGACATACAAAAGTCCAATCCTATGTATTCAGGAACCTTACACATTTGGTGACAAAGCCTGCGGTCTGACAGGTTACAATATTCATTCTTCAACTATTCCAAAAACTGTGATAGCAACTGTGATACCCAACGTCATTTCAATTCAGCAATTCATCACATCTAACTGTGTCTGTGTTTTAGTGAACAATCAACGACCATTCTTACTGATCTCAGTGTATTTATCGCCAAATGCACCTCTACACAAAGACAATCTCTCGAATTCTTCTGAAATCAGCCTTGAAGAAGATCTTGACCATCTTAATCAAATCATATCACATTATTATAATATCCCTATTATTTTCACGGGAGATTTCAACGGATGGCATCCTGCTTGGGGCAGCGCCACAACAAATTTGAGGGGAGAAGCCATCTTCAATTTCATTTCTTCAAATCAGCTCATCATCTTAAACGATGGTACATCACCAACGAGAGAATCAGGAGACAGTGCCACCTTCATCGACATTACATTTGTCAACAATAGAGCAATAAATATGATCAACGATTGGAAAGTTCTGAATGAGATCACTCATTCCGATCATAATCTCATAAGCTTCCAAATAACTAACACCAAATCATTACCGGATCAATCCATAACAAGAAAATTTAAAACTAAAAATGTTAACTGGGACAAATTCAATCAAATAGCATCAAAAGAGATACAGTGCTTTGATAGACGCTCAAGATGTCTACGCTCAGCAGAAGAAGTCAACGATCTAGTAGATTCTCTATCCGACACCATCATAAGAATATGTGAATGCACGTTACCGCGAAATAAACCTGGTAAACGCTCGATATACTGGTTTAACAACGAACTAAAAGAAAAGCAACAAAAATGCAAAAGGTTGAGAAGGAAATGGAAAAGATCTAATAATCAATATCTCAAAGAAATACACCTCAACAATTACATCGAATATCTCAAAGAATATAAAAATCAATTAATCTCTACTAAAAAAGAGTCCATCAGACAATTCTATTCAATACAAGACAATTCTTCCATATGGAAACAAGTATATAAATGGTGTAAAACTCCAACAAATCTTAATCAAAATCTTAAAACAATCAAAACTGACCAAGGTTGGACATCGTCACCTTTAGAAACAGCTAATCATCTTTTGAATAAATTCTTTCCCGACGATCAACCAGACAACACCGATCAATCAATCATCTCAGCATTTGCTCAATCTACATACTCAGCAACTAATGATGCACCATTCAGCAGAGAAGAAGTCAACGATGCCATAGCGACGGAAAACGACAGCAAAAGTCCCGGAGCGGACAGTATCTCTGCCAACATCATCAAAAACATCAACAAGCTCTTTCCCACTTTATATTTCAACATCTTTAATGCATGTCTGGAGCTTAGTGCTTTCCCGAAGAGTTGGAAATTGTCAACAGTCAAAATTATCCCGAAACCTGGCTCCAATCTTCAAACAGCTAAAGCCTTCCGACCAATCAGCTTATTGTCTGTCACAGGGAAAATCTTCGAAAAGCTAATATACAAACGTCTCTTATTCTGGATACATCAGCATCCGACGGGCTTATCAAATAATCAATACGGCTTCAGACCTCAACGATCAACTGATGACGCCATAAATGTGATTGTTAATAAACGCAACGAAATACTAAATAAAAAGCATTACGGCATCTTCATCTCACTTGACGTAGCAGGTGCCTTTGATTCTGCATGGTGGTCATTAATAATCTCGTCACTCATGAATCTTAATATTCCAAAAAATATCATCGAAATTTTAAAAAGCTATTTTACCGACAGAAAAGCTAGTCTTGTAATATGTGGAGAAAAGGCTGAAAAATCATTAAGCAGAGGCTGCCCGCAAGGAGCCAAATGCTCGCCCTTACTATGGAATATCCTGTATGATAATCTCCTCAAGTTGCAATTACCTATTGGTTGCTATCTGCAAGCATTTGCAGATGACGCATTTCTAATTGTTACACATGAAAAATTGGACGTCTGTGAGAATAGAGCCAACAAAGCATTAGCAAGGATATTTAAATGGGGCAATCAAAACAAAATTGAGTTTAATCCCAACAAGACGCAAGCAATGTTGATATCTAAGAAGAGAAAAACAAGAGATATAGTCCTACAAATAAACGGCTCAAGAATCGAATTGGTAAATAGCCTGAAATATCTAGGCGTAATTATCGAAAACAAAAACAAATGGAATCTGCATCTAGACATGATCTCCAAAAAATCGCTAAAATTGTATCATCAAATTATGAGGACCACCGGTAAAGAATGGGGACTATCCGGTGAAGTACTGCGAACCATCTATACAGTAGCAATTGAGCCAATATTGACTTATGCTTGCTCATCATGGCATGGAGTTCTCGATTTCAAAACTAAACGAGCGAAACTGCTTTCGATTCAGAGGTCCTTCGCTATTTCGATAATAAAAGGATACAGAACCATATCCACTGAAGCTGCAATAGTATTAGCAAATATCGATCCTCTTGATCTGAAAATATTGTATTGCACCAACAGATACCATCTTAAGCGAGGAAATCCTACTAATAATTGTATCGACTTAATCCCATTTCAACTAAGAGCTCCATTCTCAAATAGACTTCATCCTGCCTTATCAACAAATATGGAAAGCAGAAATTGCCCACAACATCATCGGATTGATATCTTCACAGATGGGTCTAAAATTGACAATCAAACAGGCTGCGCTTTTGCAGCAATAGAAAATAACAACATCATTCATAGTACTAAATTGCGATTAGCTGATGAATGCTCGGTATTTCAAGCAGAGTTATTGGCAATCCTGCAAGCTATTCAATGGTGTATTGCTAACGACCTCGACGCCAGGATACATTGCGATTCTCAGGCAGCAATCAAAGCAGTGTGCAGTCGATATACATCAGATGACTTGGCCCTAACGATACAACGAATGGTCAATTCTTACAACAAGCACATATGTCTTACATGGGTGAAAGCTCATGTTGGAATAACAGGCAATGAATTGGCGGACACCTTGGCGAAAGAAGCCACCAAAGAACAATCGATTTCGTATGACAGACGCCCAATATCCTACGGACTCCGTGTCCTGAAGCTAAAAATGCTCAAGGATTGGAACGATAGATGGCAAACCTCGAACAAAGGGAGAATCACGGCCAGTTTCTTCCCTACGATCAAAAACCGGAAAGAATGTCGTTTTCTGCCGAACTTTGTACAAACGCAATTTCTCACTGGCCATGGAAAATTGGGTTCATATCTCTTCAGAATGCAGATAAGACAATCGGACGCGTGTGTTTGTGGAGAAAGCCAGACAGTGGAACATGTGCTATTATATTGTCCAGCTACTCTCAGCAGCAGAACCGAAGCGGAATCGAGAATTGGTAGATCTATTTCAATGGGGATGGAAAAAGCCGATCACATCCATATTCTTGACTACATGATGAAAGCTTTTAAAATCCTTTGATTTTCTTTTTCTCTTTCCTTCGTCAATACCAATATTCATAGCCTTTTGTAATGTTTTGTCTTATTTTTATTATTATTTTTTTTTTCTTCTTATTTTCATATACAGAGCTCTTATTATTATTATCATTGTATATATTTTTATTTTTATTTTTATTTTTTATATTTTTCTTTCTCTTTTTGTAACTTTTGTATTTTTTTTTTTTTTTTTTTTTTTTTATTTTTTGGACATTCAAATGGCATGTGTATTTTTTTTTAAAATAATAAAATTAAAAATAATTTA
>ERZ500997.593-NODE-593-length-10301-cov-5.529963_pt1 | contig 10301 bp, 9 predicted proteins | sample MGYA00248826_ERZ500997 | MGnify/ENA primary metagenome ERZ500997 (study PRJEB25958, sample SAMN03398524) | human skin metagenome | study: EMG produced TPA metagenomics assembly of the Human Skin Microbiome Metagenome (human skin metagenome) data set.
AGGTTGTTTTTTCATCAATCATTAAAAATGACGTATTATTTGTTATTGTTTGTTTTAATTTCATTAAAATTTTCTTAATTACGAATTGTACTTTTTGTTTAATTTTCTTTTTTCTTTTTGTTCAAAATTTACTTTACAATTTCAAGTTTTTGATCGATTGAAATTAATTCAGTTCAATCGATCATTCACAACTACTATTGATTGATGTGATGATTGTGTAATCAATAGTCATTCGTTCCTCTCTATTTTGTCATTGTTAAAAATCAAATTTATTTTTTCAATGACAATTTAAATTTGAACTGAAAAATCAATCAATCAATTCATTTTGAAAACAAACAAAATATCGGACGATCACAACTATTTACACCTTTAGGGCATGACACAGTCAAAAAAAAACATTCGAATTCGAAAACAAAACGTTCGAATTTGAAAAAAACGTTCGAATTCGAAAAACATTCGAATTCGAAAAACATTCGAATTATTTTGGAAATGAAAAACAAACCTTTTGTTTGATGTGTTGATTTCGAAGTTGAAAAAGCTGGAAAAATTTTGAATTTTCTTTTTTTTTAACTTTTGATGAATAAATTATAATGATAATGATGATGATTTTGTTTTCCGTTTAATCGTTAATTTCAATGATAAAAAAAGATGATTGTCGTAGTTTCACAATGATCATCACATCAAGAATATATGTAAAAAAAAATGGACACACTAATTTTTTCTTCTTCGCTCCATCATCATTATCATTATCATTGTTGTTATCGTGATCAAATACACAACAATTGTTGAACAACAAACAGCAAAATTCCAAAATTTAAAAAATGATACACACACAAGGTCACACAAACACCCACTATTGATGAATATTTTTTGGTGATTAAAAAAAAATTTTTACGACATCAACAAGAAGAAAAGAAAAACAAACGAACAACGAACAATCAACAATCTTCACTGATCAAATGCCAAAAATCGACTGAATTTCGAAATAAAAAAAAAATCTTCAAACCAATTTTGATTGTATTCAAAGCTTTCTCTAACTCTGCCTCTCTCTTCATTCAATCATCACTCATCATTCGTTCGTTCGTATGTGGTGTGTAAACAGACATACACAGGAAATCTTCTCTTTTGCTGGCTTCGGTTAGGCGCACATCAATTGCGCATGATGGCCAGATAACAATGATAATAACGAATGGCGGTTTTTTTCTTTCCCCCTCTCCTGATGTCGATTGTGTTAAAATAGGTGACTGTTATTTTTTTTTTGAATTCATCTTGTTTTTGTTGTTGTTAAACAATGATCCAACAACATAAACAACAACAACAAACAATGGTATATATTTTTGTCTGGTTTGTTTATATTGTTTTTTTGGTTGCAATGTATCTTTCTCTTTTTTTTTTTTGCAGACTACTGCTGCTGGTTGGTTATTATCATCCAAAAAAAACATTGAAATCATCATGGCACGTCGCAAACATTGACTGAATGATGAAAATGTTGATTATTCACAGAGAATGGGCAAAACCTTATGTTGAATGATGATGACTTTATGCTTGAATGGACATAACATCAATTTCTTCAGATATCTCTTTTTGAATTCACCCATCATTATCATCACCATAAAATTCAAAACACCCATCCAAAACAATGTAAAATTTTATATAATGAAATGAAATCTATTTCAACCCATGTTTGATTTGGTTTTGCTGTGTGACAAACAAACAAACATCGACGACAAACTAATGAAATTAATCAATCAATCAAAAAAAAGAATTGTCAAACCTGTTTCAAACACCACCACCACTGCTGCCATGTTGATGAATAATGTCAAATCGATTTGCAATTTCTTCGATTTATAAGCATTCAAAGAGTTAAAGATTATGAACCAGATATTTTGGATCTTTTTCACACAAAAAAACGTTTGCTTCATCAACGTTAATTTGATAATAATGATGTCATAACCGAAAATGAATTGGATCATCCCCATATCTGTGTGATATTTTTTTCAAAAGAAAAATGAAAACTAAGGTTTCTCAACTAATTATCATCATTGTCATCATTGGTGGTTTAATTTAGATTAATTTTTTTGTTTTTTGTTTTTTTTTCTGTTCCCATAAGGCTTTTTTCATTTTCACACTCAAACCATGTTTTACAGTCAGTCAAATGGCTGAACAAATCTTTTTTGGTTGCCAAAATGGATTCAACCAATTTTCTCTTATCTAATGGCTGTTATCTGGCTTTTTTGTTGTTGTTTTCATACGAGAAAAACAAAACTATTTTCCAACGCAATAATTATCCATTAGATTGAAATTTTGAAAAAAAATCAAAAGAAAAACAACAAATTACCGTTATTCATCGATTATAATTTGCATACGAAATGCAAAACGAACAAAATAAAGGTGATGATTTGATTCGATAAAGTTTGAATCAAGTCAATTATAATACTAATTATGTAGATTTTTGGCTTTTTCTGCTTCTCCTTCTTCAAAGAAAAATAGAAATATTTAAATAATTGAAACATAATTATGTTTAGCATCGTCGTTTGTTTTGTTGTTTTTCTTCTTGAAAAAATATTTCGAAAATGTGTTGATGCGGATATTTCGATAGCTTTATTTTTTTTTCTTGTATAGTCGATAATCATTTTGTTGTTGTTGAAAGATTTCATTTTTTTTAATGGAAATCTTTTTTCTATTTTCACTCTAATGATATGTTTCTGGTGTTTTTTGTATATCCGAACTTGAAACGTTTGGGTGAAAATCTCCTTTCACACACACACTGACAATTAATACCTTTTTTCTCTCTCTCTTGCTCCCATCATCATCATCATCATCATTAGTCGAAATAGTCGAAAGGGGACATCCTTCTGAAGAAGAAAAAATCTTTATCATCAACAACTGAATGATAATGATGTTGTGAATAAACAACCACCATAACATTTTGATCACGCTCATCATCGAATGTAAAACGATTTTTTTTAAAATGCCAAATTCATTTTGCCAATGAAAAATATCGATATTAAAAGATTTGTAAAATCAAATTGAGATGTTTTTCTAGTGAAAAAAAGAAGAAGATATCCAAAGATGACCACAATTGACCTTTCCTTTTTTGTTGTTGTTGTTGTTGTTGAATGTCATTGTCACACCATTAATATGACCATTATGACAATGACATTCAACAACAAAAGTCAAAATAGCCATCACCATCACTACTATCGCCATCAAGAATGGACAAAAATGGTTGAATGAATCGTTGGATGTATAATGATCATTTGAATAAAAGATGGATTGAGGGAGAGCCTCTCTCTCAGCCATCATCATCATCATTATCGTCTTGCGAACCATCATTGAACGAAACGAAACGAACGAAGAATTCCCATTCAAATCATATGCAAAAGTGAAGCAAGCATGATGAATCGGTACGAAGAAGATTATAATGTGACAAATGCCGCTGGTTTTTCTCTCTCTCCTTTCTTTCAAGTTTTCATAGTCGTCATCCGATGAAAATCATTCAACTGGTTCAATAGCCATCAAGCAAACAAATCTTTTCAAACGACCAAAACAACAATAATGTTTTTTATGATGATAATCAGGCACCCTACCACCATACATTTATTTGTCCAAAAATTAATGTTTGTTTGCATGTTGTTCAAGAGGAGGAAATCTTTAAGAAAAAGAAATTTTTCTTTGCAAATTAACCACCGATGAATATCAAGAGAAAAAGGCTAACAACATCTGCTTCTAAATAGATTTAAGGTGTGTAGTTTGCATTGGATGTTTAGTTTTCGGTTTTTGCAAATCAACCAAAATTATTCCCTCCATCCTCCTTGTTTGTTTTAAATGTAAATTAGGTTTTGAGGATCCAAATGGCGTCTCTAGAGGTCTTCTTGAGATTTGAAAAAAACAATGAAAAACCTTTTGAATCTCTTCAAATTCATTCATTCGAATCCATCGTCTGATTGTTTATGGATGATAAACAGAAAAATAGTAATTAATGGATTTACCTTTTTCTGTGTGTGTCGCCCATCTTCTTCTTCTTCGAATAATAGGTATTCGAAGAAGAAGAAAAAATTCTTGGAAATTTCCAAAGAAAAAGTTCACTTTTCAGTCTGTCTTTCTTGGCAAAATTCCCATCATCATCGTTTTTTGGGAGAAAAAAAGATTTTCTCCTTTGGTCAGAATAATTTTCATGTCAAAGTTCAATAACGAAGAAAAAAAAGGGGTCAATCAATCAATCAATCGATCGATCAAAATGAGAGGTAATGGCGATGGCTATTTCGACTTACATCTCCAAAAAAATTCCTCACAAAATTTAATAACTCAATTTTTTCTCATCATCACTATCAAATATTTGGAACAACAACAACAAGGTAAGATTATCATCGTTATCATCGTTATCAGGTGTGTTTCGAAGTGATCATTAAATTCATTCATTCAGTCATTCAGTCAATCAAACACACACACATTGCCATTATCGTTTGTGTTGATGACTTTTTTCTTCTCATCGTTGTTGACCAATATAGATTGTCAGTTTTGGTTTTTGACCAGATGTTTTCTATTGTTATTTTATTTCGTGTTTTCAATTGAAATGCATCCATTTTCATTGTCTTTTTTTTGTTGTTGAAGAAATGATTTTCACGAATTTTTTTTCCAGAAAAATATAATGGATGTTATCCGAAAGTTGTTGTTCTTCAAAAGATAAACTTGATGATGATGATGATCGTGAACTAAACATTAAAAATTCAATTGAAAATTTCAATTGGTTTCCATTTTTTAGAGAAAAACAAAATTTTTTATTTTTAGAAACTTTTTTCGGAAATTTTTCAGAAATTCTCGAAAAAAAGTTCCCAGTTTATCCGGCGGAAAAAAATTAGTCCAAATGTGGACTATTTCGACGACATTGATCGATTTTGTTTTTTTAAATACTCAAGTTAATCTTTAACACGTGATCATCATCATCACTGTCATTATAATCTGTAAATGAGAAAAATACCTTTTTTCTCTTTTCTCGGTCGATGTTTGTTATCACCATCTCCATCTCCATCACCATTATCATCATCCTGGTTATATAAATTTGTTACAAATCTTTTTCCACTTTTAACAAATGACAAATTTTTTTCCTCCGAGCTTTTATCTTTTCCCATCAACAACAACAAAAGAAGAAAATTACTTGAAATTCTTGACGAAAAAACCTTTTTAAATGCATATTGCGCAAACGATAATCACCATTCACCAAACATCATCGAATGACAGTGAAATGATGGATGGATGATTCATCGATTGCCACGTTGTTGTTGATGATGCAAAATAATGGAGCAATACATCATTGCAGTCTCTCGATTCCATTTCATTACATTTTGGATGACATTGACATTCACCCCGTAAACAAAAATGGTTTTTGAAAAAAATAAAAAATACTTTTTGAGCATCGAGCATCAAGCATCATTGACTTTTGACCGTATGAAGGAAAAAAACCCATCAGTTATGCGACACAGGCCCCATATATACTTTGTGACATTTTAAAAGTTTTTTCTGCTGCTTTTTTTAAAAAAATTAAATTTTTCAATAAAATTTTTCTTATCCAACATTCTCCCCCTGCAGATTTAGTTGTGTTATTTTTACACTTGTTGTTGTTTGGTTCTTTACTTTTGTAACTTAATAATAATCACCACCACCATCATTAATGGTGATGATAATGATCATTATCGTTTGTCATTAACGATGGATGTATAAATCTCTTGTTTTGGACACTCTTTTTTTTTTGCAAAGACAATGTTCATTCTCATCATCATCATCATAATCATCATTTTGAAGAAAAATAATTTTTGTTTTTGCAAATAGATTATGTCAGAAATGTTATGTCATTTGATATCTTGCGTAAGAAGAAAGAGAAGCAAAATTGTTTTTCTTAAGATAGTTTCTTTTGGCTGTTTGGGTGTGTAGTATCATTGAAAAGGCAATTTTCTTCTGGCGTAATACAGTGGCAATAATTTTGTTGTTGAATAAAGAAGAAAACAACAACAACAACAAGAAGAAGAAGATTACAAGCTTGGAGAACGTAAATCTTGTTTATCGTTAATCCTATGATGTGAAGAATTTCGGCTGTAGATTTTTGCGAAAAACGAAACAAAATTATTGACAACTTAATCAAAATTGTAACTAAAAAAAAGTTATGTAAACTTTCCCGGTTTTTGTTTCTCCTATTGGAAAAAATGAATTTTTTATCATTTATTATTATTATTATTATCAATAATTCCTTGTAATTTCCAGTTTAGGTTTTATGAAATGCAAGAATGTTTTCTCCATTCTCTTCGGTTCACCCAACATAACATTATGTAATTATATTTTCTGCTGTTTTATGGCCCAATAAAAAGAATTTTTCCAAAGAAAGATTCTTTTGATCCTTGTTGATTATCAATCGAAAACCGAAGCCGAAACTGAAATAAAATTTTTATGATGATCACGAAAATGCGATGTGCGATTATCATGTGGAAATGAAAATTTTGTTGTTACTATAGAAACATTCATTCATTCATTTGAAGTAAATTATCAAAATGTGGCACGTGTGTTTATATATCCATAACGGAATAATAATAATAAAAAAACCTCAGGAAAAAACATATAAAATGAGAGAAGGAAATCTCCCCCCAAAATTTTCGATGAAAATTGTATTCGTCCAAAATGAAAAAATTATAATCAACCAAACAAAACCAAAATGACAAACAACCAACCAACCAAACAATTTATGGGATTTGGATCGATATATTTTGGGGTTTTTTCGGTTGTTTGTTTGTTTGTTGATCAGTGTTGATCAGATGCTGAAGATAAGTGTGGGGAAGGTAAATGGCCTCGAAATTAGATTTTTGTAGTTTTTTTCTGGAAACTTTTCGGCAAAAATATTTTTCTTTCATGAAGTTGACTAAATTTTCTCACATTGAGTCATTCAGAGCCAGAGTTGCATAATAATAATAATGATACCCCTTGGATGAAATCTATTTGATTACAAATGGCACGCAATCCAAATGTTTCTTTTTCAAATGTTTTTCGTTTCCATTTCAAATGTGTTTCACATATGAAAAATATGAAAATTTCTTCTCCAATTCAATTTATTTGATTAATTTTTTGGTCAATTTTTGTCTCTTTTTTACATGACATCTTTATGTACGAATACTGAGGATTTTTTAATAACGTTAATTATCATTGATGATGGTAATCCACAACAACAACAGCCGGAAACCGATGCGAAAATGAAAATTAATTTTTATTCATTAAAAAACATAAATAAATTTGTAACCGGAAACATTGTAACATTGAGAAGATGAATTTCTTTTTTTCTGAATACCCATGTGATTATTGATGCATGAATGGCCGCCAAAAATATAAATAACACATCAGTACAAACCACATATCACATACATATCATGATGATGATTTGCCATTCATTTATTTATTATTCCAATCACAACCAAAATAACAACAAATCTTCCACCCATTTCCTAATTATCATCATTTGTTGTTATCATCATCATCAATTTCATTTTCTGGCTTGGAATATGATAATAGATTTCATGGACATTATCAATCAGTGTTTTTTTTCCATTTGCAACAAAGAGAAAATTAATTTGTCATCGAATGTTTGTTTACAAGCAAAAAATCAACAACAGAATAGATTTTCATTTTTCTCTTGTTGTTGAGATATTGAAGAAAACACAACAACCAGAAAACACACTGTGATTGAGATTCGACCACCCAAATAATCTTGTTAAGGAAAACAGAAAAAAATTGATCCAAACACCAAAAAACATGCATGCATATGGTCAATGATGGCATTTGATCTGTGATTTGTTTAGATTTTTTTTTTTTTTTTAAAAAAATTTTTAAAAAAAAAAAAAAAAAAAAAAAACACCTGGTTACTCCTCTCTATTGTACACAAAACTAAACTAAAATCAATTACAATCCAATTATGAAGAAAAATCAGGTTAAAAAAAGTGTTTAATTGAAAAACAAAAACCAAAAAAAATTTTTAAACTACTGGACAGATGTTTGCTGAGAACATTCCAAAATAATTATCAAAAAAAAAAAAAAAAAAATGCAAATCACATTCCCATCGACATAAGATTTTTCATTTTTGATAATGATGGGAAAATAATAACAATCAAAAATAAAAAAATAAGGCAACCAAACGAAAACTAAATCGACAAACCAATCTAATCATCTCATATGGTCGAAATAGTTTTTTTTTTGATCAAAATAGAAAAAAAATTACCGGACAGTAAACAGGATGGAAAAAATAATATTTGTCCGAATTGTCCCAGTTTTTTTCACTGAGTGAATTGGATGAATAAAAACAAAAAAAAAATTACATTTTCTCTACCGCGGAGAATATAGACCACATTGTGAATAATCATATCGGTTTTTTGCTTGAAAAACATTAAAAAAACATCCGGAATGAAAGTGAGTTTTTTACGTAAAAGAGAAAGCAAGGATATCTTGTTTGTTTTTTCTTAGCAAATCAGTTTCTCTTTCTCCAAAAACACAAACACACAGGTAAAATGAATGACAATTCATTCACCTGAAGTGTGTGTGTTGAAATATATGTTAGACATACACAAAAAAGGAGAAATTCAATGAGAAAAGTTCAATAAACTAGGCTAAACAACAACAACAACGGTTTCTTGAATTGGTATTTTGATAATCAACATCAAGCAAAGAAAAATATATCTAATAGGAAATTATTTCCGGAAAATTTCTCTATCGGAACTATTTTTACACCCAAACACAAGGGTATAGATTCCTGATTTTTGATTTTAAAAAATATTTGATGCTATTAATGTCAATTTAGAAAAAAAAATAAACAAAATCCGGAAGCCTTGAAGCTATAAAATATTTTAATCAAAAAAAAACTCTAATCTGAGAAATGTTCCAAGGAAAAATCTTTCTGGAAATTTTCTTTTCAAGAAAATGTCATTGGAGCATATCGAGCATATGACGAAAATGAAACTGGACAATTAAGATTTTTGATTAAAGAAAAACGAAAATAACACTTACTCATCACCATCAGGACAAATACCGGTTGTATCATCATATTTAGTACAATAATTATCCGGTGAATAATTAAATGTACCATCACGTTTACGTAATGGTCGTCGTCTACGTTGATTAGCAAAATGCCAATGAAAACAAGTAAATGGTTTATGTTGTGTACATTTATGTTGTAAAAATAATGGACATTGTTCACAACGAAAATCACGTAAATAACTAAAAATTTAAAAGAAAAAACAACAATTAAACATTAAATAATCATTATAAATTAGTAAATTTCAAACAAAAAAAAAACTCAATCTTCATTCAATCAGCATCCTTTCCTTTTCCTGATTCGTCCAAACACTTATATTACACACATTGGATAAAATCAACGAAGAAGATTTAAACCAGTTCCATAAATAACATTGGACATCGACAAACATCATCAAACATGAACGATAACCCCCTCCCCCCGCAAAATCAATACTCACTTATAATGTGACAGTTTTTCTGTTGTTGTTGTTGATAAAGACATCATCATCATTTTACCACTATTTGATGATAAACGATTTCGTTGTTGTTGTTGCTGTTGATGATGATGATAATTATGATTATCATAAAAATTACCATTCATTATCGAATCAATTGATGATAATGTTGATTTTGTCTTTGGTGGTGACAATGATCCATGATTTATAATCGGTGAATTTCGACTTGATGTCGAAGATGCAGATGATGACGACGAAGACGAAGATGATGATTGATGAATAGCGGTTGTCATCTTTGATGAATTATTCCGATGGCTATTGATCATACCAAAAGTCATTGTTTGATGATTATGATGATTACGTGTTAAACTACCACCACCGCCACCACCATATTGATGATGATGATGATGGTGTGAAGTGTTAACAGCAGCCGAAGCCGAAACAGTGGTCATCATGATTGATTAAAATTAAAAAAATTCAATCAACTTTAACATCATTTTAACCCCGAGAAACACCATTCATAATTCTGGATTGTTTTCAAAAAAACCGTTTCAAATTTCTTCAAAAACATTATCAAACTTTGCAAATACACTGTCAACAATCATCACAACAACAACAACTGATCTATAAAGACTGTGCCCACCATCATTCAGCAAATTTAAAAAAAAACAAACACTTTCTGTCGACTGTTTTTTTGTTTGTTGCCAAAACAACCGAATGAAAAAAATCATAGAGAAAATTTTGATTCAGCAAAAAAAAGAAGAAAATAAGCAGAGAAAGAGAAAAAATCCAAAAGAATAG
>ERZ500997.594-NODE-594-length-10295-cov-5.600586_pt1 | contig 10295 bp, 7 predicted proteins | sample MGYA00248826_ERZ500997 | MGnify/ENA primary metagenome ERZ500997 (study PRJEB25958, sample SAMN03398524) | human skin metagenome | study: EMG produced TPA metagenomics assembly of the Human Skin Microbiome Metagenome (human skin metagenome) data set.
ACAACATCAAAAAAAAAAAAAAACAAAGCATTATCATAAAGATGGTGATGATGATGGTTGTGGTCGTAAATAAAATTAAACAATTATATCGAAATTCAAAGGATTATTATCATTATTTTTATTATATGTTATAGCTATAATTTATAACAAAATTGTTTTTTTGTTGTTGTTGTTGTTTTCTCTTCTTATAATGGCTAATATCATCATGTTAAATAGTTAATTAGGTCATATTGTCGGTGTTGAATCATCAATGTCAATGATGATCAAAAAATAACATCGGTTAGTCTTTGGATTGTAGATTATTGATGACTACCAAATATCAGTTTATTTATTTGAGAAAAAAAACTGATTTTAAATTAGTTGGTTTGGGTTGTCAATTATAAATTATACATTCTTACAATAATAAATAAAAAATAACATTTCCGTACACGTATGTAATTCGTACATTACAAAAATGAAAATATAATATTTTCTTCTTTTTTTTGGTTATAAATTGTATGATGGACACCAATAAATGTTACAGGTCATCATTGAATCTGAAAAAAAATCATCCAATGATGATGATATAATTTACATCAATCAATAATGAATGTGATAGTAAGAAATATATAAAAAAAAACGTTAAAACATCAAGATGAAATTCTCAAACAAAATTGAATATTAATATAAAATTCTCTATGTTTACATACTTAAAGTAATTTGAATGTTTTTTTTCTACGAAACTAAGTGAATGAAGAAAAAAAAAATTAATATTCGATTCACATCGAGTTCCACATCCATGTCCATCATTTACACATTTGATTCTGAAACTCGTTTTTTTTTGGTGATTTCTCAACGAATGAAAATAAAAATAAAAAACTTTAAAAAAGAAAAAAAAATTCTTGTCATTAAATAGATTATTTCAAAGTTTGTATGAAATTTTTTTGTTTTGTCGCAAAAAAAAAATCTATGAAACAGTCTAGATATGAGTTATGATTTATACCTCCAAAAAAAAAAAGAAGATAGAAACCACAAGAAACAAAAAGTTTGATGTACTCGTCTTCATTGCAACTTCAAAAAGCAAAAAAAAAAAAAATCCATTAATTTTGATTTTTTTCTTTTTCCATTTTGGGTACAATTTCAATTCGGTTCTCTCTATTTCACAACTTTGAAATCTACACAATGACATTTTTCATTATGAAAAGATTTTCAGTTTGTTTTTCGCTATCTAACGGTCATTAAAACAAAAATCAAAATTGTTGACAATATATAATACACTTGGCTGAATGCAATTATTTTCTTTTCATTTATTTTGTCAATTAATTATTTTTTTTTACCGCTTTATTGAAAAATGTTCCAAAAATAATAAATATTGCCTTGATTTAGTAGTTTAAAGTTTATTTGAGTAAATGGGTGTTTAAGTGGGCGCGTGTGAGTGTATCGATCGATCGATTGATTGATTGATTGATCGAAAAAAAAACTGTTAGCTACCGTCAAACAAACAAACAGAATACACCTAAATTCAATAGAGAATTTCATCATCAATCTGGCTTGTCGAATCGATACTAAAGAAACAAAAAAAAAAAGATTAATAATACTAATGTTTGAAACAAAATTCTCATGATATTGTGGTTCAATAATGATATTATTCTATTTTTGAAAGATTGATTTTTCGATTTTTTTTTTACTTCTCATTGATTCTATGTTTGATATTCAATTTATGTTTGAAAAAAGAATATCGACAGATATCGATTGTTGTTCTAAAGGTTCATTTATAGATGATAAGAGGATGAGAATGTTGTTGTTATCGATTGCTGATTATTATCCATCCATCCATCCATCCACCAGTCATTCATTCGTTTATTCATTGTCTATTGGATTTGCTACTTGAATTGAAACTTTTTCTGATAATGAGAGAAAAATAAAGAAAAAGAGAGCTATGGATTGGATCCTATAGTGATTATGACGTTTTTAGTGTTTGAAAAATAAATTGCTTAGAAACACGCACCATCGACCAAACAATTTATGAATGTTTGTTTGTTTTGGTTTTTTTCTCTATTTTTTTTGTATATTGGTTGAATAATCAAGAATCGAATGGGCGTATATTTGATTGTTTATATTAGCATTCAATTTTTCTTTGGATATAATCTTCACTTTTTTTTGTGATAGATTCAAAAGGATCAATTTGTTACATAAAAGTTTTTTCTTTATCCATAAATTGTCAAAGAATGAAACATAAAAAAAAAGTTTTTTTCCATTTTATAAGCCATTTATTATTTTTCAGTCATTATCATCAATATATATAGAATATAAAAAGATTATAAATTTACAACAAAATATATAAAATCAATGTAAATTAGTAAAATAATTTTTCTGAAAATAATCGTAAAAATGTATTGCCATTGATAATTGAGCTAGCCATAATCACTATTGGTATCGATATTTGTTTTGATAGAAAACGTAATGCCGATATTTCAGCATATGTAACACCACCGGTAAATAAAATCATTTGTATTCGTTTTGATTTTGTTTGCCAATCACGACCAACATGTTGATTAGGTAATAAATTTGGTTGTAATTTACAATGATTTTGTTTACACCAATCTTCTATTTGTGATAGATTATTTGTATCGAAAAAATTTTGCATCAATTTACAAACATATGGACAATATGAACCACCATATACATAGCCACAATCGGTTGGCATACGTGGATTGTATTGTTCAGTTTCGAGTAATGGTATAAGATTGGATTTTTTTACAATTTGACGAAATTTTTTAATCGTTTCCGATGTTGATGAACTGGCCGATGGTAATGATGTAGCAGCCAATTTTTGTGCCGTGCTCGATGCAATCAAATTGAATTGATTCGTACTTTCATAAAGTATTCCAATCTTTTTTAGATAATAAAATGTTGTTATATGATGGTGGCCATAGCTTTGTGTATATAATCGAATCAAATTATTCAATTCTTTGTTAGATATACCGGAATAACAAATCGAATACAAACATATAAGACGAAGCATTTGTGTTTCCGGTAATAGTTTAATAATACCATCTTCAATAAAATTCATTGCTGTTCGTGATTCAATTCCTTCAATCATGCTCTGTTCGATTCGTAATTGATCAGAGAATTTCGTCATTTTTTTGGTTTCCATAATTGCTTCACAAATTGTTAAATCTTTAAGCAAAATAATAAAAGTAATTCATCAACATCAATAAAATAATTTTCAACAAAACTTACGAGAAAATAGTAGCTTATGTTCTGATTGTAAATTACTAATTTCTTTTCTAAGAAAATTTTTCATCTCACTTAAATTGATTGTTTGACGTTCATAAGATTTTTGTCGTAATTTTTGTCCTTTTTCTTTCAATGTAGAACATACAGATGAGAAAAATTTATCCTGTACATCGGCAAAGATTTGATCATTTTTTAACAAATTGTGTTTGATTAAATTATCCTGTTGTTGATTACAACCATCTGGATTGAATGAAATTTTTCCACAATTAATTTCAAATGTTTCATCAATGATACCGGAATAATTTAGTTGAGATAACAATAATGCAACATAATCTTCTTCACGATCAAAAACGAATAAATCGATAAAACAATCTCTTGGTGAATCTTCGATTATACCAGAAAAGGCATTCAACTTTTGTAGACTATTACAAATGAATTCGGAGGCACGACCTTTTGTTATAACTAAATTCATTGGCCCGAATAGTCTTTGAAAATGGTGCATGGCCTGAACAACATTGTTCAAGAATTGGTAATCCCCCAACTAAAAAAAAACAAGTAATTTTTTCAAATAAGAAGAAAAATTCAAAAATGAAATCAAAATACCAATAGATAATCATGATAAAGATTTTTTTGTTCCAATGAATATAGATCATCATCGAATGGTATGAATCCAAGAGGATATTCCCAAATATTAAAACAACTATAAAGACCTTCTTTTTCCAAATATTTTTCACAATCAAAAGTTCTTTTTGGCACAAAAATGATCCAATATTGTATGTCTTGAATTTCTTTGCTCAGAAAAATGTTGAACCAATTACAAACTTGTTTAACATCATTAAGGTTCGATTGTATGATGAAACATAATCTTAATATTAAAAATGAAAAGAATCAACATGAATTAATCAATCGTAATTGCGATAAAAAATACTTTTTATTTGTTGCCGTCGGTATGTTATCGATTTTGTATATTTTTTCAACGCCAACTTCCTTTAAATCAATCGTTTACAAAAAAACAAATCAGATTAATTGTTTGTCGAATTGATCAACAATGTTCAATATAACTGACCTTCATCAATGAATAGCTACAAATAAGATCAATAAGGGATACGAGATTGCTTCCCAATACAATGTCTTTCGAGCCATCAATCTATACCGAAAGTGAATAATTAAATCAAATCGAATGAATGAATTTTGATTGATAAACAACACATGATGATATTTGGTCGGTACCTTTTTGAGCAACGATAACAACATGTTTAATGAGAAATTTTTGATTGTACTCGAAATAGAATGACTCTTGTTATCACGATCCATAATCGATTGACAAGTACGACGATGATTGAGATATTGACAAGTTTTTTTTCTTGATGAAATAAAGAAGAAAAAATGAATTCGATTTATATACAAAATTTAGGGCATTTAGCCGAAAATATATGAACACACAAATGAAAACCTGATCATTTGGGTTAAAATAGCATTCGAGTTTTTTTTTGGACAACAACTTGTTGAATTCATCGAATTTAATCCGTTAATTACCATCAAATGACACTTGTTATTGCAGTGAGGATTGAAAATATTTCCTTATAGTTGTCATCAAAAGAAGTGGAACCTTGAAAACATAAACATAAATAATAATCATTCAAAAATGGTGAGTTTTTTGTTGGAAAATTATTTCATTTTTTAAATCTATAACATTCTAATAATTATCTTAAAAATGATCTGTTCAGTTAAAATCTCGAAGCCAAGAAGAATTAACTTCGAGTAAATCATCCAATACTTTTGAATTTACCACTAATTTGAGCTCTATAAGTGTCCGAAATGGTCGTAATGATGATGATGATTATCCACAGCAGCCATCATCGACGACAACAATAAGCGCAAGTCCTCCTCAAAGTCCAAAACCACATCCAAATTATCAACAACATGAAATATTGCAATTAAATGAGGATTCTCATACATGGAAATTGAAAGCATCAAAACGACAACAAAACATACATCAAAGTAATAAGAGTTTACAATTTTGTTTCGGTAAATTGCAATCCTATCTAAAAACCGAAAATGCTTTTGAATTTCGTTTCAAAATTATTGTTGCATTTTTATTCTTGCTCATATGTTGTGTGGTGATGATAACACGATATTTTCATTATAATCTTCAGATTAGTCGTGCCTTACATGATCAAATATTGATGTTTAAATCAAGCAAAACAATAACATTTCTAAATGATCGTGGCGAGAATCTGGTCAATCTTCATTTTGGCCTTCATATACCAAACGATATCAATCCAATTAATTGTCGCTCGATTAGTCAAGAGGATAAAATTTGTTTTGATTGGAAATATCGAGCTCATTTATCAGTGAAAGTTTCAAGGAAAAAATTTACCAACAGTTTCGGACACAATGAAACTATTACCTGTTATGATCATCTATGGCGTGCCTATCAGAAATATTCTGCAATCAAAGACTGTTTCGATATGAACAATGGACATTGGTTTGGTATGGGTGATATTTATGATCTTCAGATACCATTGAATAAAATGTCGGTTGAAGAACAACCATTTATAACTAGTCATAATCATACGACAATATTGTCCGGTTCGATCATAGATCGAACATGGTTTTCAAGCCGAGGTGTAATGATAACCGTACCATTAGACGTACCATTATTTGTTTCGGTCAATTCATCTGTAGATCCAAATCGTTTATGTTTAATATCGAAGAAAAGTTCTCCGTATTACATGAACAATCAGAATAGCTATTTTGCCCATCTTCATTATTCAATTTGCTTGGCTAAAAGTGTTACGACATTGCAGAATTATTTATTCGAATATAATACTCATCAACAACAAACGACAACAGAAGACGAAAAAATGATACAACCTGTCACAACAATCAACCAGGATCAGGAAGTTGAAAATTTTTTTGTTGATCGTATAATTTGGTCAACAAATGTGAATGTATTGCCTAATTTTACACAACAAAATGTGCAATCGTATGTTGATCAGATTACTAACTATGGTTTTGGTGGTATCATATTGTTGGATTCACGATGGGAAAATTCAATCGGTGAATTACGAATGAACGAAAATGTATTCAGCACACCGAAAGCATTGATCAATATTCTTCATAACAAAGGATTTAAAATCATGTTGACCATATCACCAAATGTTGATTTGAGATCCGAACTGGTTGAAAATGCCGATAAATATATAATGTTAGATTCATATCTCCAAACACCATTGATGACAAGATGTTCAACTAATCTACAGAAATTTTGCGCTTTAATCAACTTTACTGATGTCGAGAATCGTGAACAATTTCGTAACAAATTGAATCAACAATTGCTTAATCATTCGATTGGTCTATCGGTTGATGGCCTTTACTTTCAAAGCATTCAATCATCATTGTTACCTCGATATATGAATTATGATCAAAATATCAATCCTGATCAATTCGTTGAACATTTAAACAAAGTGATTAAATCATTGCACACATCGGTTGGAATTTCAACATCAGTTGATTCAAAAAATTTTACCGGTTACGCTCAACTTTATCCACGTGATTCTTCATGGAAAGGTTTACAAAGCATTATTCCTTCAGTTTTATCATTAGGATTAACTGGTTATCCGTTGGTCAATACTGGTGTTGTTGGCGGAAAAGATCTATTCACCAAGATTAAAAATGATACTGGTTATATTGACAAAGAACTATATCTTCGTTGGTTACAATTGGTTATATTTACACCAGTCGTTGAGTTTGCTGAACCACCCGGTGGAAATGATTTAGATGTGATTAAAATAGCAAAACGTTTGCTTAAATTGCGAAGCGAACATTTTATACCAAAAATGAAATCTGCATTGATCGAATATCAACGTAAAGGTTCACCCATTGTTCGACCAATGTGGTGGAGTGAAAAAACCGAAAATGAAGCATTAACTATCAATGATCAATTTATGATCGGTAATGATATCGTTGTTGCACCAATCATTGAAGAAGGTAAAACCGAGCGAGACATTTATCTACCACATGGTTGGTGGAAAGATGAAATACTTGCACAGGTAATACGTGGCGGAAAATGGATGCGTAAATATCAGGTACCATTGGACAAGGTGGCATTTTTTATTCGCAATGAACCCAGTCAAACATCACCAATTCAAAAATGAAAAGAAAAAAACCAAATATAATCAAAGACCAAATTATCTCCACATGATTTTTATATTCGACTGAGATATGTTTTACATAAAAATTGCAATAATCATTTTTTATAAAAATTGTTTATTTATCATTTTTTAAAGAGCTTTTATTATTTATAAATAAAATCTAAATTTGAAAAAATTTATTGAAAATATTCGTGATCGGAAATTTGTTTCAATATTATATCGGATAAATCAGAAAGAAATTTTTCCATTGAAACATACTGTTTACTATCAATGAATTTTGTTTGCATATAATAATCATAATTCATAGCATAAGCTAAAAATGGTAATTTTCGTAATGAACGTCCGGATAGATTTGATGAACAAATGCGAGAAATTTCTTTTAATTTTTTATTTTGATCAAAATCATCGGTAGAATTTGTAGTGTTTGTAGAATTCGAATGATGCCATGGTAGAAATTCTATATGATGAGGATCGAAACGTATCACCTGAGAATCAATCAATTCACGCATACTGGAACGTAATATTTCATATACCATATTTGTTGATGGTAGACCAATATATTGTATTATATCAGCTCGATCAACAAATGCATTATCCATTGATTTTGAAACGTTCGATGTGGCCAAAATGATAATATTCGGATATTGTTTAATTGAATCTAATTGTGTAAGTATGGCGTTCACAACACGAATAGCATCAGTAGGATCAGCACTATTGATTCGTTGACGATCATAAGCCAAACTTTCAACTTCATCTATCAGAACGAAAATCATATTTGTAGGATCTTCAGCAAATTCTCGAATACTGTCGAATAGTTTTAAAACTAATTTTCCACTTTCAGAAAACCATTTGGAAAACAATGAATGTGAATTGATTTCGATCAATTGGAAATCCTCATAATCGTCGGCCATCATTGTCGAAATTTTCTGACACAATGCTTTACATAATGTTGTTTTGCCAGTTCCAGGTGGTCCATGTAAAAGTAATACTTTATTTATATTTATAAATGATTTATCAATTCGTGATTTACATAATCGTATTGCTGCATGGAGATAATTGAGTAATTTTATTTTCAAATTTGATTCAAACATCAGGCTATCCCATAAACCAACAAAATGTTGTGATGGTAGAAATGTATGAAATGAACAAGGTAAATTTTCTTCCAGACAATTTTGCATAGTATCATCATAAAGTTTACTAATATAGATGCCGATTTGTTCATTGAAATTATCAAATTTTTTGATCAAATCTTCTACATTGTTATTGAGATTGGCATCATTGAAATTGGCAATATTGATGGTCATATTCATTTGTATTGAATCATCAATTGGACATGATGATTTATAATTACCATTTTCGATAGTTTTTTTCAACCATTCAATTACGTTTGGATTTACTTTTAAATTTTCTTCAAGTTTATTTCTGAGATTCTTTGATTCTTTTTTCGTATAAGTAGAATTAAGTAAAATTTCCAAATGAAATGGTTTATAAGTCATTGTTATTGGCAGAAATTATGATGAATTCAAAATTGAATTATTTGTGTTCAACGGTTTTTTTTCAACAACACGTGACTGTGTGTTTCAAACCATGTTGGTAAAAATAGTGTAATTTGATCGATATATCGAATGGTCAAGAATTTTTGATTCAAATTAATATTCTATTTTAATTAATTAATAAGTTAACAACCGCGTTGCATAAAAACAAAAACTTCAATTTTTATTTATTACAAACAAACAAAAAAAATCGCATTATTTACAATTAGATTAAAAAAAAATTATTTGCACATTTTTTTCCAGAAATACTAGTCACAGTTGTCCATAATGAATTAATAATGATGATGATGATGATGGTGATGATTTTCTAGATTGTATAGAATATACAAAGGGACTAGTAAACAAATGATAATAATGATGATAATTAAATATCTCCAATGAATACCAAAATCTGATCCATCAGAGTAGGTAGATGCTTTTGATTCGTTCGATACTGATGCTGTCGTACCTGCAGCTACATCAACATTATCAGTAGCAATAATATTCTCTTCAATTTTACTTTGATTAAATTTTCGTATCTCTTCTAGATCTGTGCTCAAGTTATTTAGGAATTGTTTATAATTTTCATTATTATTATCACGGGTAAGATAATTGGAAATGCCAATATTGATCACTTGAGTTTTTGTTGATAACGTTGTCGATGGTTCTTGTTTAACATCGATTAAATCGTCGACAAAATGTGTTCGTTGATCATCATATTGTTGATCATTTATTGGAACATTTGTATCGATTAGAAAGCTATGTTTGATGACAGGTATTCGTATTACTTTTAAAATATGGAAATCTTGATCCGACATAATATGATTGGCAAGACGTAATTGTGAAATTGAACAATTAAAACGTAAAGCGATTCCTTGTAACGTTTCATTTGGCTGTATGGTATGTTCGATTATATCATAACGATTTGGATCCAAATATGGTGGTGAATTTGAACCATTTCTGGAATGTCGTGATCGTGATTCTTTTGTGCTTCTATTCTTAAATTCGAATGATTCATAATTTGTTGCATTTGTTTTATCATTATCATCTTCATTAATAAGTCTATGATACATTGGATGATATATTATCGTAGATATGAACATTAAATTCTAATAATAATAAAAAATTCAGCAAAAAAAATTAAGTGAATATTGCATCTTATGGCAAAATAAATGATTTTGAATTAGGTGCGAGCATAAATGAGTGTTTTGTTTATAATAATCGACCGTTTATAGCTGCTTTTCGGATGTGAGGCAATCATAAATAAATAATTATTTGTTTCCAAAAAAAAAGACAAAACAAAAAATCGAAACAAAAGTTTAGCACACAAGTTGTTTTCGATTACAATTGCGATGTGGCAAAGTTTTTTTTTTTTTTTGTAAATATT
>ERZ500997.595-NODE-595-length-10294-cov-4.691278_pt1 | contig 10294 bp, 5 predicted proteins | sample MGYA00248826_ERZ500997 | MGnify/ENA primary metagenome ERZ500997 (study PRJEB25958, sample SAMN03398524) | human skin metagenome | study: EMG produced TPA metagenomics assembly of the Human Skin Microbiome Metagenome (human skin metagenome) data set.
ATCCAAACAACAACAACATTCTGTGAGAAGTTATTTTTTTGTTTCATTTTTTATTCGCCTTCATTCAAAAAAAAAAATTGAATCGGTCAATTGTGTGTGTGTTTGTGTGATTGATTTTTTAGTTGGGGGGGTTAGTTTTGGAACCAAGTGGAAGTAGAAAAGAGAGAGAGAGAGAGAGAGAGAGAGAGAGAGAGAGAGAGAGAATCATCACATAAATTTTGGACGAATATTACCATCATTTTTGTTTCATTATGATTCACAAATAGAGAGAGAAAGAGAGAGAGAGATAGGAGAAAAAATCATTGATCCAAAAGACAAATATGGATTTAGTTTTGTTGTGTTTGTTGTTTGTCCACCAATATCCATAAATCCTGTGTAATCTACTTAAATATGCTTTCCAAAAAAAAAGATTCTATGTATGTATGGTTCTTGGAATCAGATTGAAAGAATAGAAAGGGCCAGCCGTTCTGTAATGTTGATTTTTGGTTGATTTTCGCTATTCTCAATTCATTCATTCATTCATTTGACAACTTAATTAAATCATGTGAAAAAAGTATGTAGAGAGCTAGTGAGTGAGTGGTAGAAAAAAGTATATACAATTTGAACAACGCCAACGCCAAATTTTCAGTAAATATTATGAATCTTGATCTTTGTGGAACGAGAGAAACGAGAAAATCATGGCCAGTTGGTGGTGGTGGTGATGAGCCAAATAGCCAATGATAATTTTTTCCTGGATGAGATTTGGATTTTGTTTTTAGTCTGGTTTTCTGGTAGAAAATGATCAATCAAAAAAATGAATTAATATTATCATCAACAAAAGACGGATATTTGGGTGGAACAACAACAAAAATGTATCGAGCTAATTTTTTTCACTAATAGTTACTTAGCCTAGTTACTTAGTTCATTGAGAAGATAACCATGAAAAGAAGAAAAGTTTTCAGAAAACAAGAAATTTCCCTGAAACAATTTATGAAAGAATCCATTAATGTGTGGTGCGAAAATGATATAACGTAAAGAGAAAGAGAGAGAGAGAGAGAGAGAGAGAGGTGTGAATAAGAATTGAATAAGACAGAAAAAACCAAACGCCAGCCATTTTTTCTGGTTTTGATCGTTTTTTTGTTCCTTCACACACATTTTGGTCGGGTATCCCGGGATTCATTCATTCATTCATTCATTGATTTACATTTATCAAAATGAAAATGAAATTTTCTCAATGGGTGTGATGATAAAAAAGAAAATTACGATAAAAAAACAACAACAGAAAAGACAATTAGCTTAAATTTAATGATTTGTTAGTGGAAGAAAACAAAAACAACGAGAAGAATCAAAATGAAACAGATAGAAATGAACAATATGAAAAGAAGAATTCCCGATTCTATTCTCGATTCTTTTATTGCAGTTTTTTTTCCTCAAAATTCTGTAAATATTTTCGACTGCAATTGACATCTAAATTTCCTTCTTTCTTTTTGTTTGGTTATTGTCGTCATTCGCTTAGTTTAGTTTAGTTTGGCTTGTTTAAAGCTATTTAAAAAAGAAAAAGGTTTCACAAATTGAATCATTTAGTTTTTTTTTGACAGCATGTGGTCACCATTGGGTGGTGGTGAATGTTTGATGATGTTCGCATGAAATCCTATATATTTGATTGGCCATTGTGCGATGTGTGGATAAAGCCAATTTAGTCCCGATTTAATTGTATATTGTTCAGGAAATATCAGGCCAGAAATGAAAACAGAAAAAAAAGAAAGAAAAGAAAAATCAATAGAACCATGAACCAATTGTCATAAATCAGCGATTAAATGAGATAGAAAACATTACAGTTAACTGAATTCTGTTATTTTTTTTCATTAGTTAACCAAGAGAGAGAGAGAAAGCAAAAGTGATGCATATTGAATGACATTCAGAATTGAAAACCATAGTCAGTCAGCCAGTCACTTCATATTGAACATTTCGCAATGATAAAGAAGAACCGAAAATACTCAATTACACGATTGATATGAAGGTTTTTCAAAACCAAAAGTTAATAACATTGATAAACAAAAAAAAAACTAGAATTTTGTTTGTTTGTTTATGTTAATAATAAAAGAATCTCCTAAATACAATCTTATTTCCGTTGATTCAGTTGATTCTGTTTTGTTTTGTTTTGTTTTGTTCTCATTGAATGGATCATCATCAGGAAAATGATGTTTATGATGATTTTCTGTTTAAATATCAATTTTTTTTTGTTTCTCTATTCAGAAATTAACAAAATGTTTTTGCTTCTTTCTTTCTGGTTGGTTGGTTGGTTTGGTTGATTGATTTACGCGGAATTAGATGACGAGGGAAAAAGAATCATGATTGAATGCGTGTAACACGCGTTTTTTTTCAAAGTCAATCTTTGATCGATTTGTTTTCTGCTGCTGTTGCTGTTGCGGTTATTCAGGATTTTTCAAGTGAGCTAAAATCAATGTACAAAAACATCTACAGAATTGGAAAAACTTTTCGTTATTAAAAATGAAAAGTTTTTTTATTCTTTTAAAGTGGTCATTGAATAAATTCAAAACTGGCACAAAACTGAACACACACACATGTAATCGATGTAATCGAAAACCAGACACGTGTTTTTGATTACACTATGTGGTGGATCATAATGAAGATGTTTTTTGATTTTGATTTTGATTACAATTCAAATTTCTCAATTTTTAAATGAATGAAAAAATCTTATCAATTTTCACATCAACATTGTTGTTGTTGAAGAGGACATTTTTTTTTCTAGTTTTGTAAATTAAATTCTCATATTTTTTTTTCTTTGGTTTTTCGGTTTTGTTTTTTGTTGTAGTAAAAAAATACGAGAGTGATGCACGTGTTTAATGTTTTGGTGTTTATGTTTGATTTAACCATTTTCACCCATCAACCAATTCAATCTAAAAGATGCTTTGCCGGTCTCTAATAATTCGTAGTAAACGATACGGATATCCTTAGTCAGTTTCCATTCCCGGGACTATTTTGTTCGTTTTTTCATTTTGAAAGTCAAAAAATGAATTGAAATTTTCTTTGTTCTGGCAATTTCAGTTAGTCAGTCGATGAAAAAAAACCCAAAAGATTGAAATCATCAGCGATAAAATCTTTGAAAAAACACGAAAATATGACATCTAAGGTTAGGTCAAATGTTTCAAAGTCTCAAAATTTTATGTCATCAAATTTTAGATGAAACTAAAATGACATTTTTGGTTGTTTTTTTAACAAAAATTCAATCAAGTGTCACTAATTCTCTGCTGTTGACAATGATGATGATAATAAAACTTTTTTTTACAGACTGAAAAATAATATTAACTTCAACAATCGACAATAGGTCAAATTATCATATACAGTGTGACTGTGTGAATGAATGTATGTTTGAATTGGTAAACCACACATCTTTTTCACACACACAAACACAAACACACCGACAATTAAACATCATATAGGTAAGGTAAGAAATAAAGAAATTTTACGCTTCGTGTTACCGTAACCAGGTTTTATTGAAAAAAAAGGACAAATAACTTTTAATAACTACAGTGGCCAACTTACAAAGTTTTCCAAACAAAATCCAGTCTTGTCCGTGTGTGTATTAGATACACTGGAAAAAGCGAAAAATTATTCAACAAAAATGATAGGTTTTATCATCAATTTTGCTGAACAAAATTTGATTGAATATCAATTTCATTCAATCAATCATCACTTTCAAGAAAAAAAATAGGAATATCTTTATGAATCAAACAACAATAACAACAACATTACCGATTTTTGTCCAAAAATTTTTCAATTTTTCTAGAACTGGTCAATATTTCAACAGCAACAACAACAACAATACATCCCATCATCGTTATCGTCAAAATTGACCATATGTTCAACAAACAAACAAGAAGAAGAAAAAAATTTTCGATCAATTCAAAAATAAATAAATATCAATGCAAACAACCAAACCAAACTAAACTAAATAACAAAACTGACTTCTGGAATTACCATTATTGAATTGAATGATTGAATGATTGAATGATTGAAAAAAGGTGTTTGAAACATAGAGAGTTTATACGATATGGTGTATATCAGTAGAGTTTATATTGATATAGTGTAATTGTCACGCCTTTTGTTCAATGAATCGATCACAATTCGATCGATTCGGTTTTTTTCGTGTTGCTGTTTTTAGTTATTCATCAATTTACACCATCAAAAGGCAATACTGGAAATAGGGAGAAAAAACGGTTTCGGTTACACTGGGAAAAAACAATAAACAATTGTATCGTTACACAAAAGTTAAACGATAAAAATGATTTCTTCTTTTTTTCCCCTTAACACACATAGACAAAGCCAGAAAAACAAATGGACCAAATAAAAAAAAAGAAAAGAACTAGAGAGTAACACTTATTATTCACGCCTACCAAATGAAATAAAAAAAAAATTCAACCAAACAATCAAACAAACGACACCACTTCTCACCTTCTGACCTTTTATATTATGAAATACAGAAGAAATAAAGGTGACAAAAGCGAAAAAAACGCTCCTGTATCAGTGTCAGTAAGTGTTAATGAGATCAATTACACACCATTTAACAGTTCGTGGTAGTTCGTTTTTGTTATTATTATTATTATTATTGATTGTCATTGATGATGATGATGATGATGATGATGATGGTTAATATGGATGAATGGATGGATAGTTTAGGTAGGTATAGATAGTGTGTGTATTTAAAATTTCTCTCTCTCTCTCTCTCTCCCCTCTCTCCCTCCGTGTGTCACACAATACAATTGAACAAAAGTGTAGAGTTGCCAAAAAAAAATGTCGAAAAAGCAATCCAATTCAACTGAAAAACTTTTGCTTTTGGAACAATTGGATCAATTGCCCCATTCACACATACATACACAATATAAAGGACCATTAAAGGTTGGAGAGAAATGAAATGAAAAGAAATTGGCTTAGCAATGAATTGACAATGAATATAAAAAGAAAAAAAATTTACGATCATCCATCCATCCAATTCAATTCATTGTTGATGATCAGCAAAACATGGTAAACGATCAACAGTAGTAGCAGAAGCTTAACACCCCTGGATTGATGATGATAATAAAATGATAAACAACAACAACGACAATAACAATAACAACAACAAAAGTAACCTATGTGTGTTCCAGAAAATCAAAACTGAAAATTTGTGAAAAAAAAGTTACCTTTTTTTTTCAAAAAAATATTCAAATTTGTCGTCACTTTTCATTCATTCATTCATCTCATTTGCATATGAAACAATTGGATTTTTCTTCTTTCTTTCTGATGTTGTTTAACGATATTTATTATAATTTTTTTTTTTGCTTTGCCGCGCTATATAACCTGAATGAATGAATTATGAATAGATTTTCATCGGGTGAATTTCGTTGTTGTTAATAGAATTAGCGAAACACACACAAAAATCATCAACATCAACATATCAATGATATCAATGATGAATGATTGTTAAGCCAATTTTTTTTTGCTGTTTTGTTCAATTTCATGTTATTTTCAATCCCGTGGAAAACAGAGAAAACAGAAAAGTTATAGGCAAAATCATCATCATAATAAAAGAAAGAAAGAAAAAACACCGAATATAGTGAGTGTGTGTTAAGAAGAAATGGTCGAGATAATCCTACGATTTTTATTATAAAACATGATGATGAACAACACTCGATTTTTGTATGTGGGAAACATATGCATATTTCACATATGCACAATTGAGAGAAAAAACACTTTTGGATCATCGAAAATGTTTTCGAATGAAGATTGAAATAAAGAGAGAGGAACTTGTTCAGATTTATGAGTGGCCAATCGTGTATCGATGGGGGAAGGGTGTTTGTTTGATGAAAAAGGGGGTGATGTTCGAATGATACATTCGAATCTTTTGGACAAGATTTTTTTTTTTGTTTAAAAAACACCGAAAACCAAAGATTTGTTGTCGAAAATTGTAAATTTTTTAGCAACAGGATGCAGTTTGTTTGTTGGAAAATCCATGGAACTTTTCTTTTCTTTTTTCATTTCGAAATGATTGTATCGAATTATATGACCTACAAAAGTTTGATTTGACAAATTATTGTTGTTGTTGTTGTTATTGTTGAATAAAGATACTAATAATCATCTAGAAAGGCTTAACAACAACTCTTCAAATATGAAAACCACAAAACTCGTCAATGTCAAATATGAATGAATGAATGAATGAATAAAAAACCGAAATTGACTTCCTGATCACAAACAGAAGAGAAGAGAAAATCCTGTTCACACAATGAATAATTTCAAGTGATGATCATGTTGATGATAAGTGTCCAATCATAAAAATGATTGTCAAGTATGTTTGGTGGTTGGTTAATCGGTGAGAGAATTACCAGAAAAAAGAAATTTTGTTTTTGAAATGAAAGAGTTTTTCATATTTTTTTGTTGTTGTTGTTGTTATTGTGATTGTCAAAAATTCACCTAAAAAAATTGGGAAATTTTTGATTGAAATTTGTCACTTGTTATTATTATTATGATTTTTTGCATTGTTGTGAAGAGTGAGAGAGAGAGAGAGAGAGTTGAATATCCAACAAGAAGAAATGACGATGACACTATGAAATGGATATTGTTGTTGTTGTTGTTATTTTTTTCTCGTCCACAAAGAAAAAAAATGAACAAGGTGTGTGGGCGATAAAGTTTTTGAAGAAAAGAATTGAATTGAATTGAAAATCATTTGTGTGCAGGTGTCACATTCAAATTGTTGTTCATTTCTCATTGGATTCAAAGATATATTTTTGAAAAGAAAGTTTCTTCTTTCTTCTTTTACTTTGTTTTATTTCTTTCTTTCTTTTATGTTGCCAAAAATGGGATAAACAAACAAACAAAAGTAAATTTGCCAGAAAAAAATCCAATTGGCAAATAGATTCGGGGCCAAATAACGGGTTATTATTCACATCCATTATAAAATGATGTTTACATAGTGTCAATGGTTTTGACATCGTATACCGGGTCGGTCATCATCGAATTCAAACACTAAAAACCAATCCTTTAAAGTTTTTTTTTCTTTTTCCGAAATAACGCTTGATGATGATGACAACCATCGATGAACTGAACAACTACTGGACAAACCAACTGGTCAAACAAACATTAACACATATCGTTCGTTTGACAATTTTTTTTTCAGTTTACACAATGATCATATGGTTTCTTCTGGTTAAATTATTCAGTGGTGTTTAGTTGTGTTCTTGGCAATGATAATCTGATTAATTTTCTATTCAAAATGTTGGAATTTTTTCTGTTTCATTGTGATCAACAACCGAAAATAATAATAAAATTGATGTGATAATTGACAGGCAGATGATTTTTTTTTCATTTTGAATTGAAAAATTTCGACCAAATTGATCAAGGCTCAACGGATATAATTTGGAACGGTTTTTTTCCGGAAAATTCAATTTCGATTACAGATCAGATATCCAGAAAAAAATGGTTTGTTGGTTTGGCCAGTAATGAAAATCAATTAAATCTACATAGAATGTATGAAAATAGAAACATTCAATTCATGAACATAATGATTTTATGAACATTAATGAAACTTACTTATCGAAGAAAAAAATAATGAAAAAAAACCAACCATATTATCATTCATCTCGTGTGTGTGTATGTGTTGTGCAAGTTGAAAATCATTCGAACATTACCAATCGGAAATGAACAATATTGTCATCAAGCAACAACGATGATGATGCTAATGATGATACAATATATTCGTGTAATCGATAAACATTATCACCATGTTTATCGAGATTTTGTTTGTTGTTTGCACCAACATCATTTATATATCGATATCATCATCATAATGATGATGATCGAACGAACCACCCCAGAAAAAAAAATAATATTGAATCAAATGGTTGACACGAGGCAATTCGTTTCAATTATTTTTGGTGATGAAAATGAATTCAATGATATTTTTTTTGAAGATAAAAATCATTATTTTTTTTCTCATCAATTTTTGTTGTTTGTTCTCGTTATGTTATTCTTTTTCTTCAAATAAATCTGGTCATTAATAATTTGATTTCGTCGTCGTCGTCGTAGTCGTTGTCGAACTTCTTTGTTACGTTACGATAATATCGGTTTTTGGTGGTTGGAAAAGCGTGAAAAAAAATGTTGACATTTTCACTGCGTATGTTTTTTTCTTCAAAAAGATTCCACATTCTATTCAAATGATGATGATCAAGATTTTATCAAATATTAAAAAACCAAAAAAAAAAAAACTTTCATATGTCAAACATCATTTAAAACGAGTTTTTTATGTTTTGTTTTGTTTTGTTTTGTTTCTTCCGCTTCTCTTCATCAACAACAAAAAAAATGGATGATTTTCAGCCGAAACATAGATGAAAATACATTTACAAATCACTAATCATTTGATTGACATGGATAGATTTTATCAGCAAATTAAAAAAAAAAACTTTTTTCAATGAAAAATAACAAAATTGAAAATTCGAACAAAAAAAAACAAAACAAAAATCGAATGAACAGCGAAAGAATTCGAATCCTGCAATAAAAAAAAATCTTTATGCGATAGGAATGCCATCTTTTGGTGAAGAATCGAATCTTTTTCAGAATAACAATTGGGGAATTTTTTTCTGTTTTTGTTTTCACAGAATTTTCATAAACAGACTCAAAAATTTTTTTGTTGCCGTGAATCTTCGGTATCTGGTTTTTCTTTTTCGGTTTCTTTCATTTATTTTCATTAAAAATTCAATGTGAAAATCAAATATTTGTTTACATTAATCGATGAATGAATTTGATTTCATCAAGAATTCTGCTGTGTGTGTGTGATTCTTATGTAAGAAAAAAAAACATTCGAAACTTCTGAACACTCCCATTGATTTTGATTGTTCGGAATTGTATCATTGAAATCTTTGATTCTATTTTTAAACATTTTCCAAAAGAAATTGCGTTTTGTTTGATTAATTGATTGATTATGATAAAATATCAACAACAATTTCCGAAGTAAAATCATCATCAAAAATCATTGTCTGCTATCAAAAATGATGATGATACTACTTGGTAGTAATAGGTAATTATCATATATTTTTTCCCAAAAATGTTTGTTTAATTTTCTTTCGAAATTTTTTTTCCAATCCAAACACAAGATAATCAACTATATCAAAATCTCAAATTTTGTCTGTCTCAAATTTTATCCATGGATTTTATTCGTGATTTATGGATTATTAATCATAATTGATGATGATAACAACACAGAGAAATAAATAAATACCATTTTTCCATCATCATCATCATCATCATTATCCATTATTTACGGAGTGCAACAACAAACCATTGATATTTTATCTTTTTGAAAAAAAGTGGTTTCCATTGATGGAAGTAAACACAATATAAATATTTTTTTTGGACATTTTCATTATTCTATTCTATCCATTCAATCTTCGACAAAAAAAAATAACCATTATCATCCACCGCCGCCACCAATTGCAACAATAAAAACAAACTAACAACAACAATTACCACTCAAGCATCTCTCGTTGATTGTATAAACAGTACACACACACAAAGATTGGATTATTACCTATGCCAACGAAATGAGAAGAAGAAATAAAAAACCAACAACAACAGAACAATCATCATTATTATCAACATAAAAAAGAGAACCATTAACCACTATCAGTTTTCCAACAAGTTAAACAGCAATACACGCAACATACCTGCAAAAAAAATAACACTGACAAATATTTGGATTTCACTGGTTGAATAACTAAAACAAGATTCTCTCACTTATTTTCGACTCGAATCAGTTGTGAAGAAGAAGAAAAAAAAGAAGGTTTTTTTGATCCATAAACCATTCATTATTATTATTATTGTTATTATTATTATGTGAATGAAAATTATTCGCATCTTCTTTCTTCATTCATTCATTCATTTGTTATTACCTGATGATTTTAGGGTCATCATCATCTTAATTATAATCAGAAAGAAAAAAAATGGCCACTAAAATTATTTGATATTCAACAACAACAACAATACCTCAATTCATTTTTTGATTCGATTCGATTCTCTCCTTCAACAACAACAACGACCAAAAGCAGCTTTATTTTCAAAACTTTTTGTTTCGGACATTTATTTCATCAACAAATCAATCTCATCATCCTCATCATCATGATGATTGTTTTGTTTCAAACTGAATGAATGAATTAAATGCGACAAGGTATGTGACTAAATCCCATCAACATTTCACCATAACAACTTGTGTTTGTTATTTCATTTTCATTCTCTTTTTTTTTTTTGCTTCTTTTGACTTTTTTTT
>ERZ500997.596-NODE-596-length-10292-cov-6.323044_pt1 | contig 10292 bp, 11 predicted proteins | sample MGYA00248826_ERZ500997 | MGnify/ENA primary metagenome ERZ500997 (study PRJEB25958, sample SAMN03398524) | human skin metagenome | study: EMG produced TPA metagenomics assembly of the Human Skin Microbiome Metagenome (human skin metagenome) data set.
AAAAATTACTATTTTCAAATATCAATTATATATGGCCATTCACCATATTTCTTTTCATAATTACAAATTATTATTTTGATTTCCAATTCCAATTCAATTGTTTCATGTTTTTTAATATTTTTTTCCCCATTACAAATGATAATAATAATTAGAGAAGGAGCAGCAAATGAAGAATTGATTGATTATTTTAGTCACGTTTTGGGTGTTAAAACAAGATATATTTCATTGGATATTGGTCAAAAATCTCGAAATAAAATTTTATTGATTAATTTTGAAACAACAACGAAAACAAATGAAGGTGGAATGAAACAGAAGCAACAACAACAACCGATGACAGCTGAAAAAATATTCGAAATATTAAAACAGGATATGGATGGTTAGTTCAACAAAAAAAAAATTATAACATCATCTGTGAATGTTTCATATGTGTCTTTTTTCCATTTTTTTAAAAATAAAAATAAAATAATAATTTATTCACAAATCAATCAAGATGTTTAAAATTTGTTGTTGTTGTTGACCTTGTGTTTGGTCATCATTATTATCATTATCATCGGTGTCGATGTCTTTGATTTGATTTGATTTTTTCCCTTGAATGATAATATCATTGAAAATAAGATCACGTTTTTAATGGTTGGTGGTGGTGATATTTTGTTGATCGATGGTGACAATGGTTGATGGTGGTCATGGTAAATATCATCGCCGCAGTGATGGCCAAGATGATTCTGCATCTGGATTTTTTCTTTTTTCTTTTTTTTCGGCCAAGCCAAACCACGCGGAAAAAATTATTTTTTCATTTATGACAGGTGCAATAACAACAACAACAACCGTTAAATAAGTAAAGAAAAAAAATCCTATCAATCACAATGCCTAACAGAATACACAGAAAAAATTTTGAAAAAAAAAGAAAAAATGAATGATTTTTTGTTGAATGATTTGTGATCAGTTTGATAGATCGGTTGTTGTTGTTGTTGTTGGCTTTATATATAAATTGATAATCAAAAAAAAAACAAACAATTTTTCATTCTGTAAATACAAAACAAACAAAACAAAAATAAATGATTTTTGGTGCCTGACATTTTGCCTTTCTGATGAAAAATTGATGAAATCTTTGTATCCTCATCACCTAAACACACACACAAAAAAAACCTGTTGAATGAAATGAATCAAAATTACAAAAAAGTTTAATGATTTTAATTGAAATTTTGATAATTTTACCTGAAAAATTCTTGCTGCCATCATCATCATCAGTGAATAACAGAATGCCACATCAAACAACTAAAAATCTGTTTGAATCACCATTATATTATTCAAATTTATATGATTCAAAACAAAAAAGTCGTTCACATTTAGTTTTATTTGAAACAATTACGGATAAATCAGATGTTGGTCATCATCGTGGTGATAATAATGATGATTATAAACATCGAAAATTTTGCCCGAACAATACGGCAAGACAATTGGAACATTCGAATGCATTCGGTTATTTAGGAAAACCGTTTGAATCATCAGCAATTGACAAACGACAAACATTCGATGTTCCTCATCATCGTCGTCATTATCGTCAAAGAACATCGACACCAATATCGTTCGATGAATATTCGAAACTTCAAACATCATCATCAGCGGCAGCAGCAGCCAAAAAACGTAATGAATCAAGTGCAGTACGTTCGGCATTAATTTTAACATCCGATGATGATGATGATTTTAATAATGATAATGATTATGGTTATTATGATGATACTTATGATGATGTTGATGATATTTATCAGCAAAACGATCACGAAACATCGACATCATTTGATCATCATCATCATCATCATCGGGATTTCATGAAACATTCGAATGATGATCCATTCGATTCGAATATTCGAAATTCATATTCGAATAATAAACAGAATCGAATCGAAACGCCATCTACCAAAAGAATAGTCAAACAAAATGAGCTTTCACCCGATAATGGTAGCTATTTTATACAGCAACCGAACCAACAACAATTATTACCAATTTCATCGATCAATAATAATCACTCAACAACAACAACAATAGCAACAGCAAAAAACTTGAATTTGATTAGACGTTGTCAAGAAGAAGAAGAAATTTTCAACAACAACAACAACGCCGCTATTGGTATAAATAAGAAACAACAACAGCGACAGCAACGAACGAGTAAAGAAAAGCTTAATAATTATAAATCATTTTCAACATCACAGATTTATAATTCAAAATTATTTGATTGTTCAACAAAACCATTATCAACGAAACCATTATTTGGTAGTGTTTATCATAATCGTAAAAAGTGGCCATATAATCAACAGAATCAAAGTTTTTCAATAACAGCAATCATGTCGGATGACAAACAACAACAACAAAATGGACAACATCATGAGGTTAGTTTATTTTAATATTTTTTCAAAACAAAAACCAAAAAAAAAACTGAACGAAAAAAAGTCTTAACTAAACAAAATTACTTTGGATTTCTGACATTTGATTCGAATCTTCAAACATTCGAATTTTCGAACGTTCGAAGATTCGAATATTTTTTTTCGTTCGAATCGAGCATGGCTTTTAAGAGGGGTTATACAAAAATGTTTTGTTTTTTCAAAAGATTTGTATTCGAATGATGATGATGATGATGAATGGTTTCCAAAGTGATTATCATTAATGATGATCTTGAAACAAAAAATGTCTTAATTTGATTTGTTTGTCATTCGATTTATATCGACTGAGAATAAATATTTATATTAAGTGTGTGTGTTCTAAGTCGACAAGTAGGAAAAAAATACACTTGAAAAAATCTCTTATTTTGTTTATCCAAAAAGCCCAGTTGATTTCGAATTTTCAATTAATTAGCCAAACAAAATGTCAGTCATCTGGTTGTTGTTTTTGGCTTTGTTTTGGTTTGGTTGTCATTCATTCGAATTCAACAATTCCGAATGTTCTGTTGTTTATATTATATAGAGAGTTAGATTAGTAGATTAGTTATATAGTAACTTTTGCCGCATTTTTTTGGGTTGTTGTTCATTGAACTCTCTCGCGAATTAAAAAGCGGGAAATTCCCGAACAACAGAAAAAAAATTCTTATCTGGAATTACCGTGTCGCATAACATTTGGCAATTGAATTGAAAATGAACCCGAATGACTCATTCATACGGTACGTTACGTTCGGTTTTTGGGATTATTTTCTGACTTGAATATCAGGCCAGGCCTTGAACCAAAAATAATTTCTCCATTAGTAATAATCAGAAAAAAAAGAAGATATCAATGGGAAACCAACACCCAGAAAAAAAACCGTTTTTAGTTTGCGCGCGCGGGTATATTAACCAAAAAAAATCCAACTCATCGAGCCTACTCAAAAGCCAAAAGCCCACCATTTTTCGTTTTGAGTCCGGGTTTGGTAACTTTCAACCGCGCGCCATTTATATATTGAGTGTGTTTGGGGTTGAACCAGCCGCCATACATACGTTACTGGACTGGTTTTTTTTCTGGCTAATAAAAATTTTCTCTTTAACAAAGATACTTCATTGCGATGATGATATGTATGTCATAAGTATGTTTGAAAAAAAATGATTATTGTTGGTTATTATTGAGTTTTTAGGTTTTTTTTTGGAAGCTTTATTTAATTCTGGTTGTGTCATCCATTTTTTTCTTGTTTTCGGTGTTCTACCCAGTCGAATGTGTTTACGATCATGATGATGATGATCAATGTTTTTTTCTTTTTCAATTGACTTTTCATTGAAGCGCATCATTTTTTTTTGAATGAAAAGAAAAGAATAATAATAACCAGCAGCCAGCCAAGAAAATGTTCATATTTTTTTCATTATTACAATAATAATCATACCTCTCTGCGATAATAATCATTTCGTTTCTCTCTCTCTATCATCAGCAGCCAAAACTATTGTTGTTGTTATTATATTTGGAATGTGTCAAATTGAAAAAAAAGAAAAGGAAAGAAATGACAATAGACAATGAATGAATGAATGATTAACATTTGAAAAAATTAATTTTCTCTCTTTGTGAAATTGAAAAAAACAAAACAAAACATTTTTTTTCAATAAGATAATAACTGTGTCACACATATTTTCGGCTATTTTCATCCTTTTTTTCAACTTGTTTCGAATGTTTTTCTTTTTGGTTTTTCAAAAAAATTTTGAAACGAAACTATCTAGTCTAGTTTTGTTTTTTTGTTTTTCTGGTTGTTCATTTTGGATAATTGTCATTTTTTTCTGGAAAAATTATTATATAACCCAGGCAACATAACTGAACTGACAAAAATTTTTCCTCAACAACAACAACAAAAAAAACAGCAGTTTTTCCCCGTTTTTTTTGACTTTAATTTGATTTGAAAAGTTGAAATTTTTATTTTATTTTTGTTTGAAAAAATATCAAATTTGATTTTATCGTCTCATCATCAATCGAGGTTTTGTGAACAAAAAAAAATCAAATCTATCCATATATGTTATATGCATTTTTTTATGATCTTTGACTGAACATCATCGAGTTCAATTTGTGTTGCTTCGTCGTCTTTTATTGACTTGAATGTGTTTAGGGAAGTAAAGTTTTTGAAAGTCTTTTTTTATTGAGAAAAAAAAACGATATTTTTGTGTTGTTTGTTTACCCGAAATATTGTATACAAGATTCGAAATACGCGAATACTATTTTATATTTAGAACATTTTGTGGTTTGTGTTTGACAAATATATTTTTTGTGTTCCTGATATTTCATTCATTCATTCATTACGAAACAATCAATAATGGCGGCTGCATCATCTTCGGTAGCCGCATCATTATCACCGGCTTCAACAACAACAACAACAAATGGAAATGTATCATCGAAAAAAATTCCAATTCATCTTCAGGTATAATGAATGATGTGTTTGATGATGATCAAGATGATTTTGTTTTGTTTTGTTGAAATTTTCTTTTTAACATTAAAATACTGATGAATGATTTGAAATTTATTTTCTATATTTTAACACACAGAGTTCACAGAATCGTATCTTAATCAAAAATGGTCGTTTGGTTAATGATGATGCTATTTTTAAGGCTGATATCTATGTTGAAGATGGAATTATCAAGTTAGTATCACTATTATCATTATGTTATTTTATTGAATTACTTAATTGATTTACTTTAATCAATCAGAGATATTGGTCCACATTTGATTGTACCGGGTGGTGTACGAACAATCGATGCTAATGGTTATTATATATTACCGGGCGGTATTGATACACATACACATATGAATGCAACATTTATGGGTGCAACAACAGCAGATGATTTTTATAGTGGAACACGTGCTGCATTAGCTGGTGGTACAACAACCATAATGGATTTTGTTATGACACAACGTGGTCATAGTTTAATTGAAACATTTAAACGTTATCGATCACAATCGGATGGTATTGCATGTTGTGATTATACATTTCGTGTTATTGTTCCGGAATTCGTAAAAGGCAAAACTGATGTTGAAATGGAAACATTGGTTAAAGAATATGGTGTGAATAGTTTTAAAGTATTTATGGCATATAAAGATGCATTAATGTTACGTGATGACGATTTGATGAATGTTTTGATAAAATGTCGACAACTTGGTGCATTACCTTGTATTCATGCTGAAAATGGTGACATTATTGAATATAATATTCGTAAATTGAAAAGTTTGGGTATTACCGGTCCGGAAGGACATATACAAAGTCGTCCAGAAGAAGTTGAAGCTGAAGCTGTTCATCGTATAACAACATTGGCCCATCAAGTTAATTGTCCAGTTTATATTGTTCATGTTAATAGTAAATCTGCTGCTGATGCTGTAGCTGATGCACGAAAACGTGGTTGTATTGTATATGGTGAACCAATTGCTGCTGGTCTAGGAACGGATGGTACACATTATTTTAATAAATGTTGGCAACATGCTGCTGGTCATATTATGTCACCACCACTTCGACCAGATAGATCAACACCTGAATATTTGATCAATATGTTAGCATCGGGACAATTACAAGTAACCGGATCGGATCATTGTGTTTTTAAACTTGCTGATAAAGCTAAAGGAATGAAAGATTTTTCATTAATTCCAAACGGCGTGAATGGTGTTGAAGAACGTATGATGATTTTATGGGAAAATGGTGTACGACCGGGAAAATTAGATCCAAGACAATTTGTTGCTGTGACCAGTACAAATGCAGCTAAAATTTTTAATCTTTATCCACGTAAAGGACGATTGGCAAAAGGTTCGGATGCAGATATTGTTATCTGGGGACCAAAACCACAAGTTATTCGTGCCGAAAATCATCATTCAAATGGTGATTTTAATATTTTCGAAGGTACACAAGTTTCATTTGGTCCATTGGTTGTTATCAGTAATGGTCGTGTTGTATTGGATGAAAATGGATTACATGTTGTACAAGGTAGTGGACGATTTATACCTTGTGCACCAAATTCAAGTTTTCTATGGCATTCTATTCGTGAACGTGAACGAATAATGCCTATTCGTATTGATCGAGATGGTAAAGATGTTGTTGATCATCAGCAACAGCAACAACAACAACCAAATCAACAACAACAACAATCAAATCAACAGCCACAATCAACTACAGTTCCTCGAACACCACCAACAAATAATGTTGCTGTTGCTCAAAATGGAAATCAATCATCAATGATGCCACCACCACCAGCACCACCATTAACACCACAAATGATGTCAAATGAACAATCACCAATATACATGAAAGAAAATATTGGTGGAGGACCAAATACGCCAAATTTTTATAAAGGTACTACACGATCAGGTGTTCGTAATCTACAGGATTCATCATTCAATTTAAGCGGTGCCCAGATTGATGATGATAAAATCAGTAAAACTGCCATTCGTGTACAAAATCCACCGGGTGGTCGATCAAGTGGAATCTGGTAATAGAAATCAAAAATATGCAAAACAACGGAGAAAGATGAAATTCAACAACGAAAAAAATTATTATCCAGCAGCATTTAAAAATTGTATTAAGTAAAAAACTAAACAAACAACTGAATTATTGATTATTGAACAGTATTAAACACTGATGAAATTGATTAATAAAAAGAAATTTTTTTTTATTTGAAAAATGTAATGTTTATTATTTTAACCAAAAAAAAGTAAGTGATTTTCTCATTCACTCGTCGGGAATTTCAATTTCACCATCTTTAATTTTGGTAATAATATCTTGTGGATGTTGTCCATCAACAGTACAACCAACGGAAACGGCAGTACCTAAAATTTCTTTAACAGTACCTTCTAATTTACGTGCCATACTACGTGGTCGCATTATACGGGCAATTTTGATTATTTCTTCCATTGGTAGATTACCACTATGTTTAATGTTTTTAACTTTTTTCCGATCACGTGCCGGTTCTTTTAAGCCTTTGATCAATAATGATGCAGCTGATGGTACAACTTCAATTTGTGCCTGTCGATTTTGAATAATCAATTTACAGGTAACTTTCAAACCTTTCCAATCGGATGTAGCTTTAGCAATATCATCACCAACTTTTTTCGGTGATAAACCAAGTGGACCGATTTTTGGAGCCAATGATGATGTAGCACCTACCTCACCACCAACAGCACGAAGGTACACTATTAAGAAATGAAAAAATCATTCAGCAAAGTAAAGTTTTAAAGAATTTTTCAACCAAAAAATTTACCAATTTTAATTTCATTTGGATCAACTTTTGGTGGCATTTTGTGATGTGGATGAGCTTTTTGTTTGTTTTAAATCTTAAATCAGATTAGCTCTACCAAATTTTAATTTTGTTGCACCACAGAATACCGAGAATTAAACGAAAGAAAAAATCAAAATTTTCAAAAAAGCAAAAACACCGAAAACACGCGACGAGTGATGAGGCTGCCAGGAAAAGGAATAATATTAAAAGTGCGAAGAAAAAAAAAATGATACATGCGCAATTCGAACGAAGACATACATGTGGCATTTTAAACAATCGATAGCTTTTTACGATAATAATAATCGATTGTTTCTTGGCTATTACGTAATCATTATTTTTTGCTCGAAATTATTCGGATTCGATTTTTGGACTTATCATTATTTTCTTTCGCCATAAAGTTTCTTCTTCTGATCAAATGTCAAATTATATTGATAGAAAATCAAATAATCATATCAATTTTGGATATTGGCGGCTTAGTTTTTTTTCTCAACAAAAAAGAAAAAATGATAAAAAATTCATTTCATTTCAATGATGCATCACATATACGATATGATTATAATGTATTAAATAAAGACAATGATGTATCGACGAAAGAGGAAAATTTTTTTTTCTTCACTTTTTTGATGCAGCTTTAGATTCTTCATAAATACAAAGCATAATGAAGAGAGAGAGAGCGAGAGACAAAATGATGATGCTAATTTTATCCCGACATAGTGATGATTCTATATTGAAGAATATACCGACCACCGAAAAAAATACAAAGAGAAGAATATTATAGAAAGAGAGCAGCATATTTTCATTCATATTGTTCAATGAAAATAGAAAGAAAGAATCACTTGGCTTGAATTCTTTTTCTCTTTCGACCTCGAATCTAACTTCGATCAAGAATTTTTTTTTGAAGTGAACAAAAAGCATCAGCATTCTTTCAGTTTTTTTTCATCACCATCACTAGTCTGTCATTCATCATCGACCTTATAAACTGTTTTTGTTGTTTTTGTTTTTTTTAAATTGTTCCAATTACGAAATTACGAAAATTCGACCACCACCGATTGATCAGTGATCAACAGCAACAAGGAAGATGGATCCGATTATATTTTTGGATCTAGCTAATGAGCTTACACAGCTCAAAATGTATCCATATTTTGATGTTGCACATTTTATTGTTACTGGTTTATATCTACGTGATGATCTATCAACAGGTAAAATCTTTTTAATTAGAATTTTAACCAAAATAATTTCAAAATTCCCTTGTTTTTTTGTTAGGATGTCATGTATTTTCAAGAAAACATCCATTTGCTTGTTGGATTTCATTCATGTTATCAGCATTTGCTGGTAATATTTTATCTGCATTTTTACTTGGTGAACCAATTGTTTCGGCATTTAAAAGTACAAATCATGTTATATTGGCCACGGCTGTTTGGTTAGTTTGGTTACAAAACAGAAATTTTTAAGATTTTAAATGTTTTTTTTTTCGTTTGAACAGGTATATCATATTCTATTCACCGTTTGATTTTGTTTATAAATTAATCAAATTTCTACCTTGTAAATTGGCAATAATTATAATGAAAGAAATTATTCGTTGTAAAAAAATTAATGATGGTGTTAATCATGCAGCTAGTCTTTATCCAAATTCCTATATAATAATGATTATTATTGGTACGGTTAAAGGAAATGGTAGTTCATTTTCAAAATTATTGGAACGTTGTATTCGTGGTGTTTGGACACCGACAGCTGTTGAATTTATGTCACCATCTTTGTAAGTTATCATCATCATTGTAATCGATTTGGTTTAATCATTTTTTCATTACAGTGCAACCAAAGCATCGATTTGTGCTTCAGCAATTTTCATTTTGGATAAAAAAACCGATTTAATTTCTGCACCACATTCATTAGTCTATCTTGGTGTTGTTATATTTTTTATCTATTTTAAATTATCATCCGTTTTGCTTGGTATTCATGATCCATTTTTACCATTTGAAAATCTATTCTGTGCATTATGTTTTGGTGGTATTTGGGATTCACTTTCTGATTTTTTAACCTGTAAGCACCCACTAATGAATGAAATATCAAAATAGAAATTCATTTTCCTCATTTTTTACTTTTTTCCGAAAAAATAGCTAAAAATTCATCAGAAAATGGTACCATCAAAGCTGATCTTAGCAAAAATGGCAAAGCTGAAATTCGTAAAAAAGATTAAATTTCTTCAAAACTATTTATTTTCTCACTATAACTACATCAATTGATTTGTAAATTAATTTATTATTATCAAATTTTTTCCTGTGTGTATCCAATTTGTAATCTGTGTGTATCCTGTAATTCTTCATCAGATTTTGGATTGAATATTTTAATTAAAAAATTTTCAAAAAAAAATTCAAAAATTTCCATTTTTTCCGTAGTTTAAATTCAAGTTTGATAGATGGCAGCATTTTCTATTTAAATAGGCGTTCATCATCATCATGCATTTCGTCGATGTTAATTGATCAAGAACAACTGATACTGTTTATTAATTTAAGATCGAATTTATACTATACAAAATAGGCGAGCTTAGCTCACCCTAGTGTGAGAGCACTGAGTCATCTTTCAACACTCCCTCTTGACTCA
>ERZ500997.597-NODE-597-length-10286-cov-6.182876_pt1 | contig 10286 bp, 5 predicted proteins | sample MGYA00248826_ERZ500997 | MGnify/ENA primary metagenome ERZ500997 (study PRJEB25958, sample SAMN03398524) | human skin metagenome | study: EMG produced TPA metagenomics assembly of the Human Skin Microbiome Metagenome (human skin metagenome) data set.
AATTTAAAATTTTGAATTTTCTTCCGGTTTTTCAAGAAAGTTTCTCTACCCAAATGGAAAATGCATTTTATTGCTTTTGGGTAATTAATCAGTTAATTAATTACTGATCATCATTATCGATGGTTGGACGCAGGTAAATTTTGTTGTTGTTGTTCTCAAATTATCATTATCATTTCCGAAATTCATTCAACAACAACAACAACAACAACAACAACAACAACAACAAACTTGGATTGGACAAAGTTTTTTTTTCATTTGAAAAAGCCATTTTTTCCTTGTTTTTTTTGTTGTTGGCCGTTCGGGGACATAAAGTTTTCTGTTTTGCAATGAAAAAAAGAAAATGGATCAATTCTCGATTTGCTTTGAAAATGACTTCGAAAAAAAGTTGAAACATTCGTTGATAGAAATTCAAATAGCTTTTTTTTTGCAGAAAAAAAAATTCCGATTGCCCTAATTATTCCTGAAATGTGATGAATAAAAAGATTTTCTACTTTCGTTCGATAATCATAAATATGGATAAGATTTCATTTCGTTTCGTTTTTTTTTTTGTTTTTGGTTCCACATTTCGAAATAAAATAGAAAAAAAAACCTTGACATGAATGAATTTCTGGAAAGATTGCCAATGATGAACGCCATCTATTGGCAAAAAACGTCGACTAAATTCCGAAAAAAAATCATTTATCGTTCGTTTGGCGCCAAACACACTTAACCTGGACAGATCTTGATGTTTGATTGATTGAAAAAATGTTACCGAACAACAACAACAACAACACTGTCCCGAAGCTCAGTTCAAGCTTGTTTCTTTTTTTCATCAGCATCAACAGTTTTGATGAATGGCTAATTTTTCTTTTTAAAAAATAAATTTTTTTAATCAGAAAATTTTTTTACAAAAAAGTTGATCTAATTATCATTTTCTGAGGAAAATTAGCCCTACAAATCCTGACAGTAAACATTGATTTGCCATAGGGAAATTGACCAAAAAAAAAATGTTTGAAAATGAATTGCCCGAATCGTTTTTCCAGTCGAAACAAACAAGAAAGTATCACCATTTCTTTTTTGCACGCATAGATAATGATCGATACAATCGATTGATTGATTGATTGATCGGAAAAAAATCGAAAAAAAATCAACTGATTAACTCACCTGATATAGAAATTAAATTAATTATCAGCTAATCCAACCAACCAACCAGCCAATTATTAAAAGATTTTAAAATAACTGGAAGCTTCTGTTTTCAGACGAAAAAACCGAAAATCGAAAAATCAAAAATCGAAAAATCAAAAAAAATCAAAAACCACCACCGTTATATTTAAATGAATCAATCGAGCATGTAAATGACGACGATGACGATGACGACAACGTGTGAATTATCAACTTTTTCCGTTCATCGATTGATTGATTGATTGATTTGCAAGAAAAAAAGTTGATTTAATTTTCATTCATCTAACGACAGTTATCTTCTTCCTGTATTTTTTTTCTCCCCCCGTTTTTCATAGACTAATTTTAGCTAAAAAAAATACTACCGGTATTTTATAAAAAACAATGTCAAAACATTAAATTTTTTTCTTTTAATTGTCTTTATCATCACCTGGATAATTCAATTTACCCCGGTTATCGATCGATTATAATAATTGCTATGATCATCAGCGACAGACAGAATGAATTATATGCTTGTGGTTCATTCAATCGGGTGGCTGGTGGGGGGGGTGAACAACAAAAAAACAACGGTACATTTCCTTTTCCTCATTCCGGTGGGGTGGTGGGTGGAAAACATCATTTCCGGCTAGTTATTCATTTTTTCAGTGGTAACGTTATTTATGAACCTGGACAGGTAAATTTAATTGACTTTTCATTTTTCTCTTCTTTTCTTTCATTTTATTTACCTGTGTTGCTGCTAATTGATATTTTCATTTTTTTGATCCTGGAACTATTTCATTTCATTTTTCTGTTAAATCAATCAATTAAATTGATGGGATAATTATATCGATAGTATCGATAATCGAGTATCGATTTTTTTTCTGATCAGATCAATCGGTCACGTAATTTCCAGTTGATAATGTACATTATGTCATATGATATCCTGATGTTTTTTTTTCTATTCATATCGATCATATGGATATATCCGATCAATTATCGATCGTTTATAAATGAAAAAAAACCCATTATAAATAATTGTGGTATTACAACGACAGCAGCAACAACAACAGCAACAACGAAAAAGTGATAATCGTCGTCATCATTATCATCGTCATTTAAAATAAATCCTCAAATCCGCAACCGGGTTAATTAATTTAATTTTTACAAAAAAAAAATCTCCATTTTTGGTCAGAAAATAATTTGTATATCCGATTATCGATCAATGATATGATTTGATGATAATAACACTGGTTAGGCAATCCGCTAATCAAAGCCTAAAGGTTGTATTAATGATCGATTTTTTTTTTTCAAAATTTTTTTTCAGTTTTTCAAATGTAACGAATGACAAGTAAACCGAAAATAAAAAATATTCAAATCAAATTCACAAAGTACATGTTTGGTTGAAAGAAATAAAGGGTGTTCATATATTCATCAAATACTCATCACCTACGGTTATTATCAGCATCTTTTCGGTTGTTGTCGTTGTTGCTGTTGATTATCATGATTAGCAAATGACAACAACAACAACAACAACCTGGTGATTAGCAAAAAAAAATCAGATCAAATGATAATCATGAATGAATGAATGAATCCATCATACATTCATTAATTTGATTCAGATTTGAATTTTCTTCATAAATGAAGACAAACAACAACAACAAGAAGAAGAAGAAGACGAAAAACTTTGATGATAATGATGGTTTTCATTGTTCAGGTGGATTAATTGGATCCAAAAAAAATTTCAAAAAAGTGCTGAAATGAAATGTCTGAATCGGGTGGGGGAAAGAAAAGACAATAGCCTTGAGCCAGAAGAGAAAATCACCACAAAAAAACTGAACCACTTTTTTTTCTTGATGATTTTCAGATAACCGAATCGATCTTGATTGATACATCGAAAAAAAAATTGGACATTTTGTTGTTGTTTTCACACGATCTGAGTGAAAAATAGCAAAATATGATTTGTTTTTCTTTTTCTGTTAAACTTTCGACCTTCTTTTTTCTTGACCAATGATCATCAATGAGCATCAAAGAAAAGAAAAGTGAAGAGAAAATGATGAAAGTGATGATAATAATTCGAATCGAATTCGAATTCGTCGATCCAGCACTTAGCTAAAAAAATGCGATTGAGCGACAATTTGAGTTAATATAGCCATCTTAATCATCACGATTGAAATCATGGCAAATGATGATGGCATAGTTTTCTTTTTGAATCTTTTGTTCTTTTTTTTTCTTCAAGAAAAAAATCCATTGTTTTTTTTGGATGATCCTAATGGGCGTCGGTTGTTCTTTGATTACAAACGAAAATTTAAAGAGATAACCCTTTTGGGCAAGCAAATGAAAGATATATATTCATTGATGCGGAAATCATCATATGGTAAATCAGCTTTTGTGCGTAAGGACCAAGAGACTCAAAAACAAAAAGAAATATTCCTTAACTTTTCTATAGGATTTTTTTAAGATCGAAAAAAAACATTAACACTTTCGCTACAGCGAAGGATTGGAAAAACACTTGAAACCCAAAGCAAATGGGTCGCTGGTAAAAAAAACGTGTTAATTTGTGTGAGAGATATATTCGATTCCGAAAGGGAGATGTCAATCATGGCTGCTATCCAATTCCCTGATGATAATCAAAAACATCAAGAACAAAATTTACCTTGAAACAAACAACTGAAAACCTTTTAATTCAGATTGATCAGTCACTGATATTATTAATATTAATTATCTTGTGAAAATCACCAACAACAACAACAACAAATCAACAACAGAAGATTTATCTCAAATGATCAACAACAACAACAACTTGTTATTGGATTGATGAAAATGTTTGACCGAAAAAAAAAATTGAACAAAAAATCTAGATCGTTCCAAGTTTATTGGGAGAAAAAAAGAAAAAAAAACATTCGTGATTTTCAAACATTAAACATACACACACTGTTGATAGTCAATAGTCATGCAATGTCAAAATGATCCAGTTTTTGTTTGTTGTTGTTGTTTGTTTGTTTGTTTCTGATAAATGTTGTCCACAATCATGCCAACAACAACAACTTATCTACGATATGACGACCCAATGAAATTTATCTTTGAAAACTTGATTAGAATTTGCTGTTCGGTTCGGTTTTGGCTGAAATTGGATTTGCCATTCATCAAATTATGGTCATTATTGGAATTCAAGGTTTTTTCTTCAAGTAATGATATCGACAAGGAAGTGATGATGATGATGATGATAATGGTAATGGTAAATAATTATTATCATTATCTCGACGATAATTGTTTTGATAATTTTTTTTTTTTTTGATTTATTGAATTTACAACAATATTGATATGACCTGTATAATCGATATTATCGATGTTTTTAACAATCGATACTATCGATAATATTTGGTCAAAACGTTCGAAATTCGAAATTCGAATGATGGTCGGATGAATTATCCTGGTTTTGAATGAATGAATGAAAATCCATCCATGAAAGTTATTGTCATTGTGGATTGATTTTTTTTTATTTGGCCACGATTAGCTTGAAGCATTAGCCTTGTTTTGTTTTGTTTGTGTTGTTTATCGTTATCGTCATCGATGGAGGAAAAAAACAACATTTTTTTTCTTTTTTGATTATTAAATGATTTTGATCTACTTTGATTTTGAGAAAAATGAAAACAATTTTTCCGCTTGTCGGTCGGTCGATCGATTGATCGATTTGATCGGTTTTTTTTTAATTTTCATTAATTACAATTAATAAATTGTCGTTATCGTCATTTTCTTTGCATCACATCAGTTCACAAACACACAGGTAAGTCATGTCTCTTTCCATAAAGATTTTTGATCTTCATTTCTGCAGAAAAAAGAAGAAAAAGAAACTTGAATGAATGAATAATCAAATGGCTCTCTCACCTGAATTAATTTCAAAATTTGACAATATTTTTTTTAGGCAAGTAGAAAATGATAACTTGAATTCATCCAGTTTTTTTTTTGATTTGTTGATTTGGTTTCTCTTCAATCAGTTTTCCCTTTTTTTTCAATTTGCACCTTGATTTTTTTGTTTTTTCGCGCTCTCAAAAAAATCCAATCCAGTCCAGGTATATAAAAAGCTTGATGGATGTTTTCTTTTTTCGTTCGTTTGTTCGTGTGTTGTGCGTGTGTCAGTGTGTTTTCTTGTTTTTTTTGAAAATTTGGATTTTACCGGATCAACCGACAATAACATTGTGAACATCAAGTGAAAAATCAGTGTAAAGAAAATGAATTGATTGTTTTCCTTGGGATCTTTTATCATCAACAACAACAACAACAACGAAAAATTATCATCATCCGAAATTGGTAAGTTTTTTTTTGGTTGTTGATTCGAAAGCAGCTATTTGAGTCGAAACGGGCAATTTTTGCGGTTGAAATAGAATTATCAATTTACGAACAAAAAAAAAGTTTTGATTTTTTTTAACAACAAAAATTGTGATGAAACTTTCAACAAAAAGAAGTTTCATCATGAAAATTTTGTTGTTGTTCCAAATTTGATTGAGAATTTGGAATGATGATGTTGTTGTTGATTTCGTTTGAAACTATGTTAATGATCTTTGTGTACTTACTTTCTTTACTTTTTCTCGTTATGAAATTCACATAGATTCGAATCATTTGCAAATTTGCAATCAAGTGATTACACATTATTGTTTGGATGAATAAATTTGTTGTTACCGAAAAAAAAGAAGAAGAAATGCTGATGAAATTTAACTGAAACAAATTTCCAAAAAAAACCTTGATCTTATTATTCAATCATTTTCGTAATATAATTTTTTGTTCACTCACTCTTCACTTTTTTTGTGGTCCAAATTAATTTACAATCATGGTAAATATCTTTTCTTTACATTTTTCTAATGATTTCAAATGACATTTTATTTATGTAAAATTCAAGGCTTCCAAACAGATGATCATCATTTTGATGTTTATTACGTTGATATTTTTCAATGTTTCCAATGCTGTTAATAATAATGGTGAAACATCCACTATTTCATCATCATCGACGACGACAACAACAGCAAGAAATGATGAACAACAAAATGATCAGATAGCCAGTCCATCCGATCAAGTAGATGAAACAAGTACTGATAAAAGCAGCTCATCATCATCGTCTTCGGCAACTAAACCACAACAACGAACTGGATCGGTTGAATCATCGAACAGTGTTACATCATCACCATCTAATTCACAAAGATTATTACAGCTTTTACAATCAACTGAACCAGGTAGATTTATACCTTTGTCAAATCAAGAAATTGGTGATGGACATGTAACAATGATTGGCTATACAACACCTATTGTACGTGTTGGTGAACCAATACCAATTGAACAATATTTACGTGAACAACGGCAATTTCATGAACAACATCAACAACAACAACCAATATTACAACAAGGAGAAATTTCCAGAATTTTAGAACGTTTAAATCAAAAATTTTATTCAAATAATAATAATAATCCAGTAACTGAATCATCATTAGCTAGTTCAGCACAAGAATCTACTGATATTCCACTTCGATTATTATTAACACCAAATCCATCATTAATGCAACAACAATCACATCAACGACAACAATTTATTGATTCACAAGGAACATTGTTTACATTGAATGATTTAAATCAAATTGTACCATCTTCATCATCACATTCATTTCAACAACAACAACAATCAGTCTCAAGACAAGATCAACAAGCTATCAACAATGCAAAATTATTAAATATACCGAATAGTAATTCATTGATGGTTGATCAAATTAATTCTGAATTTCAAAGTGGTATACCGGATTTTTGTAAGTTATTATTTTTGAAAACAAACAATGTAATTTTGATCTTTGCTTTAATTTTAGTGCTTAGAGGAGCTGCTCAATTGGATACAATTGTTCCACGTGAACAACAAGTCGCAACTTCGAGCGGATCACAACAACAACAACAGTTATCATTACAATTGCAACAACATCCGGCTGAACAACAACAACAACAACAATTTGTTCGACCATTAGATAAACCACGTCCATTCGTTGTTATGAAACCTGGTTTCCGTAATAATCAAAAATTATTACATCAAATTCAGATTGAACATCAACAATTACAACAACAACAACCATCATCGCAAACTTTGCAACAACAACATCAACCACAAACAGCTGCTGCAATTTCATCATCATCATCATCACCAGCATCACAATCAACATCTGAATTGGAAAATCCATTTTTGCGATTTAATCAATTGATTAGCGGACAACATTTGTTACGTGCACCACACGCCAGTCATAGTCAGATTCAAGCTCAACAACAGCCTCATGTTAATACGATATCTGGTTCAACACCGGCATTGTTTCAACATTTTTCTGCTCAATTACCCTTTGGACAGCCAGCTTTTCGTCCAATTCAAGCGGTTAGTCGTTTAACAAATGGTATTCATTCACCACAGCAGCAGCAACAACAACAACAACATTTTGGTCAAGCACATTCATCTTTTATACGAACACAGCCAACACAACAAGGACATGTATCAGGTTTATCATCACAATTAACAACTGCTAATGGTTTTATTCCATCACATCAATTACAACATTCGGTATCAAAAGAATCGTCCGCAATATCACAACAACAACAACCATCAATATCATCACAATTTTTTACAAATAATAATATTGTATCACCACAATCAATTACTCAACCATTTCATATTGCTAAAAAACAAACAGTACAAGTAGAAACAGTTGAAGGACCACCATCATCAAATATTGATACAAAAGCTGAATTACAGAATCAAATTAAACATATATTAGCATCATCACCAAATCTTTCAGAAGATTCACGTGCTAGACATCGTGAAGCTATATTTAAAGCAGTTCATTCATTAATTGAACCAACAACATCATCAGATTCATCATCATCATCAGCCAATCAACATAATCAAATTCAATCAACCGATTCGACATCATCGAATCTAATCGATACGGCTAATCGTTTTAACAGTTTTGAACCATTTAATCCAAAATCAATGTTATTTAATTTTCCAAATTCACAACAAGCTCAACGATCTAATTTGATTAGTCGTCCAACACCATCTACATTGGCCTTATCATCATTATCATCTGGACAGCATCATCAACAACAAGCTAATATTGTTGGTATTCGGCCATCAACAACAACACCCGTTCAAATGAATCAATTTCAATTATCACCACTTGTACAACAATCGGGTAAATTACCATTTAATTTACTTTCACGATTTCCATCATTATTGCCTGGATTTCAATCATCAAATCATGGATTACTTTCATCACCAGCCGATACTAGTAAACAACAACCACAAGATCAATCATCAAATGATCATCGAATTCAGAATCAAATTCAAACATTTTTGCAACAACATGATCCACAACGATTACAATTGACGCAATCAACATCATCATCATTACAGCAACCGCAACAATCTCAAGAATTTACCAGTGGTTCATTTATGATTAATCAGCCAATGTTTGGTCAGCCACAAACTCAACCGCTATCGAGCAACAATGCTAATCAACAATTTCAACAAAATATGGCCAAAATTCGTCTTGCACCAGGACTTATGTTAAGTTCAGATGATTCAACTGGATCTGGATCATCGGATGGTCAACAACGTCAAGTTCATACACAAGAAGGTGGTATTGTTATTACACGTGGTAAACCGATTCTAATGCCACCAGAAGCAAATAGAATTTCAGTAGTTAATCAACCTGATGATGATAATAATAATAATAATAATAATAATGTACGATTCCATGCAAATAGTTTACAAGCACAGGCTAGCCAACAACCACATCATCATCATCATCATCATCATCATCATTACAATCAACATCATCATCATAATCATAATCATCATCCAAATCATAATCGATTACAAACATTTCAATCGGATTCCAGTATGATAACACCGAAAACAAATAGTCGTGAATTTTCTGAATGGTGGAAAGAACGTGCCGTAGCACCATCCGATATTGCACCAATGACAATGTTAACTCAATTACCAGCTTAAACAACAGAACATTTTTGTGGTTATAATTCATTATCATCATCATTATACTGGACTATAATGAAAAAAAACAAAGGGACATTCTTTTAGTGAACATCATTTAGATTTTTTTTCTATTATCTCTTTCTCTATCTCTCTCTTTCTTACTTTCTTTCTTTCTTTTACTCTTACTCTTTAACTCTTTCTTTCATTGCATTAATCATTGATTTAATGATTTTTAAAAAATCCAAAATAAAGTTGTGTATAATTATAATTATATCATGTACAAATCATGTATGTGTTTATAGCCAACAGCTAAAAAAGAAAAACATCCTTACAAGTTAGTTTATTTTCGAGTTTTCAATTTAATTGAAAGTTTTAAATGAGGTCATCTTCAAAATGTAGTGTGTGACTAGTGTTTAATATAAATAAAAGTTAATATCCAAATCATCAAAACATCAGAAAGAAAAAATTAAAGATCAATGTTTCATTAAATTGATAATGAGAAGTGGAAATAATAAACAAAATAAATAAATAAAGATGTCGAAATAGATGACTAAAAATAATTTTGTTTATCGCATATCTCTGTGTGTTATTTTAGTCTCGTCTTTTTTCGGGCCTGTGAAACTGCGGTTATTCTTAATTTATAAATATACAAAAAAAAATATCATTCAATGTGTTTGGAATTCTGGTTTGGATGCATGAAAAAATAAAATGAATCACGAAGAAAGAAAAAAAAATCTGTTGATTTGTTTCATAAAATATCAAGGAAGACGAGAATTGTTGTTGTTTGGTTTTCATTTCGATCATATTTTTTGGCCTTGTGTGTCTGTGTTGATGGACATTAATCATTTCAGGTAAAATTAAATTTGTTTACAATATCAACAACCGACATTGAATCATTGATTAAATTATGTTGTTGTTTTTGTTTGTCAAAATTATCACCAATGGCAGTAAATGAATGATTATGATGATTATTATCTTCTTTTGATGATTTTAATTCATCATCATCATCTGATAATAAAACATTATCACATTTAGTTGGTTCAATATAATTTCCAATCAATTTCCAATCAGGATAATGTATAAATAGGAAATTATATTGAACCAGATCGGAAGAGCACACGTCTGAACTCCAGTCACG
>ERZ500997.598-NODE-598-length-10284-cov-5.553622_pt1 | contig 10284 bp, 3 predicted proteins | sample MGYA00248826_ERZ500997 | MGnify/ENA primary metagenome ERZ500997 (study PRJEB25958, sample SAMN03398524) | human skin metagenome | study: EMG produced TPA metagenomics assembly of the Human Skin Microbiome Metagenome (human skin metagenome) data set.
ACATACAATAGTACAGGATAACAAAAAAAAAAAATTTGAAAAATTCCCGTGCCTTAATCATCAATAAGAAAGAAACAAAAACAAAAAAAACCAGAACACAAAACACTGAAGATACATTTCATCATACATACACCAAAAGACACTAGTCACCGATTCAAATTTGAAATTTTTTTTCCTCATTCAAGATGCCAAAATTTTGTTTTTTTCAAAAAACTTTAAAATTACCTATTGCCATAATGTGATATGAAATTAATTGATGGAATTAACCAAACACCACAACAACAACAATGACAACATCGATGACAACAATCAATCATCAAATCTGCCAAAATCTACTTAATAATATCCGATCAATTTGAATCAAAATATTAACCATTTGCCATAAAAAATTTCAATGAAAAAACAATAAATAAATAAAAACATTAACGAATTGCTCATTCTAAATACCTCATCTGATTAGTTATTTTAAAGAAAAAGAATCCATTTGCTCAAAATTCCATTTGGCCTTAATATCATTTAGTAATTTGAATAAGAATTATTATTTTTTTTGTTTCATCCGCCAATTTTGTGTTCATCAATTTCATTAAACATCCATCATTAGGTTTAAATAATAATAGATTCAAACAATTTTTTTTAAATTAAAGAATAAAATTGCTGAGCATTAATACCATCATCATCTAGCAGCTTCATATAATTTGTTTCAATTCGAAATCGATATCTATGGCTTAATACACCATCAACATTATTATTCATCATACATGACAAATATTGTTGAAAAATTATTGATACAAAATGAATATTACAAAAATAATAACAAAATCAAATCATTTCAACACACAATTTTCCATATTGAATTTGTTTTAATTTTTTTTCTGTTTCTTTTACTTTTTTTCATTATTATTATTTATGTTTGATTAATATTTTTTTTCGGAAAAAAATTGAATTAAAAAAAAATTTATTGAATTTTTATTCAATTTAACAAAATAAATTCTAAAATGATGAAACTTTAAAATCATTTCCATTTCTATAGCCACGATTATTATGGCGACGACGTTTAAGTTGTTGTGAATGTTTTTGATGTTTTCGTTGTTTACGTTTAATTCCAGCCACAGTATTCATTACCATCTATAGAATTTTATTGATTTTTTTTTGAATAAAAGAAAAAAGAATTTCGGATTAATTAAAAATAGCAACAAAAAAATGACAGAAACAAAATCAATAATAATAATTACCTGTACAGCTCTCTGTTTTCTACGTTCTAATCGTCGATGAGAAAGTTGATTTCGGCATTGATTATATTGATCAATAAATAATTCACTACCAACAATATTACGAAACATTTGTAATACTTGTTTAGCTAGATTCTTTAATTCATCAATGCCACCACCAGTACTATTTCCATTTGTTGAAGATTCATTGCCTACGGATGATCGATTGTCCGTTGACGATAAAATCGTTTCACGGCATAAAGGTGGAAGAAAAAGTGGCAAATATTCTTGTAAATGTTCGTGACCAAGTTTCAAAGAAACCGCTGCCAACCATTTGACGAATAATATTCGTTTTCGAGTTTCATTTGGTCTATATTTGATTTCAAATTTGGTCTCGAAAAGTAATTTCTTCACTAACCATTCAAATAAATGTTTTTTTTCAACATTTCGATTTTCTGTTTGTTCAACAGCAACGACATTATCGTAGTCATAGCATGGGTTACTATAGTCCATTATGATGAACACTCGAGCAATGTAGATTAGATTTTTAATCAATTGTTCAGCTAAAAATTGACAGGCATAAATATCACGAAATATAAGGGAAAATTTTCTAGCTAAATTGATCATTTTGTCCTCCGGGTTTGTGAATAGAAAAAATGTCAAAATATTCAAACTGACACCTGATAGTTGGCCAAATGATTCCGGATCAAACCAAGAAAATATTTGGCCAAATATTTGAACACAAATACCACGTATCCAAACATGTGGATGAAGAAGATATGTTGAAACAACATAAGCCAATATTTGGTTGATATGATTTTGAAATTTGTTTTTCACGATAAGATTTTTTCCCGTTTCCATTTTCAACAATTTAAAGAGAAAATTGAAATGTTGAAATAATAGATTATCTTCGTCTTTAACTAAATCATTATTATGTTTTTTACCGGATTTTAATGATTCGTAGCGATCCGGATCTAGTTGTTCGGAGATTAATGGTAAACAACTAGGTAAACGTTTTTCAAAGCTAGATTTTTCATTTTCCAAATATAAAGTTAACATTTTCGAAGCAAGTGTTTGTTTTGGTAACGAATCCGATCTTAGCCAAGATAAAACAAAATTTTCAAACATTTTATCAATATTTTCTTGATCGATTTTTCTCAATAATATTGCCATCGTTTCATGAACAAGTTTCAAACATTCAGGTGATTCTTCATTTACTAATCTAAGGGCTACAATAACAAACAATTGATCATATACCATGGCCAAAATATCACAGGATAGATTTTTAATCACATTTTTCATCATAATGATGGCTGCTTTACGGCCGGAAACATGATCAACTTCTAACTGTTTTGCTAAATTAATCAATTTTCCCTTCAAACGATTACTATTGATAGGGTAATCAGTCAAATATTTGACATACAATTCGATGGCATGATCACGAACATGATCAATTTCTGTAACTATAGCTATCACCATCAATCGTTCCATTAGTTGATGAACTTCTTTTGAAATAAATTTTCTTGCCAATATCGATTTAAGTAGATAATAAATTGAAACATTTTGACTATTGTTTTCAATATCATAGTCAGCATAAGCTATTAAAATAGTCAACTGTTGATCGGTTAGTTTACAATCTGAACGAATATTGATAAAATGTGCGATTGTTTTAAAACATAATGTTGTCATTTGTCGATTATCATCATTGAGAAGTCCGGAATATTTTTGCAATAAAAGAAATAATTGTAAAATTATCGATTCAGCATGGCGATCAAATGAAATAATGGTAGAAAATTTTGTCAACATCAACAATAAACAATTTAAAGCTGAAGCAATGACTTTTAAATCGTTTGATTTTTGCAAAAACATATTTAAATGTCCCAATGATTCATTGAGAATGTCATGATAAGCATCGGATGATTTGATAGATTTATTATGCTTAAGGATGTATAGATAACATTCAAGAGCAAAATTTGATACCACATGAAAATGTGAATGTGAATTAATTTTCGAAATCGGATTTACACGACGTAATGATTTTTCCGGTATAATGAAGCTATCGACCATTATTCGTTGTTTTTTGCTACTATCACTATCAATGCTGTTATCATTCATTTCTGATTGAATTTTCAGATTAATAGACAAAGATGAAACAAAGATTTCATTCAAAAATTTTAACAATTTTTCAATAGAGATATGTTGATTGTGAACTAATCCACATCCGATTCGATGAAATGCTTTCTCAATTTTTTGCATCTTTTTATGATCATTTGTTTCGAGCAATAATGCTTTCAATGGTTCAATCAATGTTTGTAATGATGATTCCGATACTGATCTTGCCATTATTTCATATATATCATATGCTTTAATTTTCTTAGCTTCTTTTGTTTTTGTTACTATCTGTGAAATTTCTTTCTCTTCGGATAACGATCCGAATAATTCTTCATGACATGCTTGAATTAAATCTAACAAACATTTGTCTAAATCACCACCATTCAATTTGTTAATAATTCGTTCTAAAAGTATGTGAACAGTATAAATAAAAACATGTCGTTGATAACCTCTACATAATAGTACTTTCATTTCATTAAAAATATTGACAAAATATTTCGGTCCAATAACGTCAAGAATCTGTGCCAATGTTTTACGAGCAATTTCTCGAATACTTTGAGCTTTTGATTGTAAAAATTGACATAATCTTAATATGATGCTATTCAGATTTGTTATGAAAACACGGCGATCGAATTGTACATGCTGTAATAGTTTAACAATGGCTAATGATATTGGTATCGTTCGAATATGAATATTATTATCATCATCATCATCATCGTCATTGAATTTGTTAATATCATGAACATTTTCCATACGTGATTGTTGATGTAAACATCTGTGCAACATGGGTAATAATTTTCGACAAAGAGAATCATAAATTTTCTTGTAATGAAGAATGTCGCTGGGGGTGATGTTGTTGTTGTTGTTTTTGTCATTATCACCGTGATCATCGATATCGTTGCAGCTTTTATCGTTTAGAAAATCTTCCGAACCGATCTTATCATCATCGTTAGTAATAATAGCATCAAATGGTTTCTGCTCTTGTTGTACATTTTTCTTGTCGTCGTTTTGATCTTTGCCGTTGCCACAGTTTTGCTTTACTCGTTCTTTTCGATTGTCATTTTTATTATTATTCGACAATTTTTTTGCCTTCGATGACGATTTTCGTAATGATTTACTTCGATAATTAAAACCATATTCCGAAGTAATCCGTTCAAAATCATTTGGCATTAATGTTTTTTCGATTAGTGAAACATGTTCGGGCTTCAAAAATGAAAATTTTTCTAATAAAGCTGATATGATTTTGATTGAAATTTTTGGATCAACAACATTCTTGACATTTGTCGTTGTTGGCGATAGTAAATTATTTACATGTCGAGACAATATGGCATCATATTTAGGCCATGAACAATATTGTAAAAATGTTGCCAATGCTTCCACTGAAGTGTTGAACAAGCTAACATTTGTTTGCTGACCACCGGGAGATGATGAATATGATATTAGATTCTCAACAATTGGTATTAAAAAATTCATATAAACAGCGCTTGAAAATGATTCAAGCAATTCTTTATTTTGCAATAAACGATTCAATGCACGAGCTCGACGATGTAATTGGATATGGCGAATGTTCTGCCAAAAGTCAAGTTCTTCATCATCATCACATAATTTTCGTAATTGATCAATGTGAATATTACCCAAAGACGAAGATGAACGGATAATTTCTACCAATAAGTTTATAAATTCAATCGAAGCTGATTCTTTAGTATTTCGGATTCCTTGTGGAATGATTTCGAACAGTATCATATTAATGACGTATTTGTTGAATAGGTCGGCCGATGATTGCATTTTGAATAATGAACTAATCTTTAATATGATTGAAGATGATAATTCTCGTATGCTAAAATCATCAAACGTATTGAGAAAGAAAGCACAATTTAGCAGTAATAAATCAATAAATTTAAGTTGTGAGAATGATAATTTTGCCGGATTATCAATACCATCTAAATATTCGGAAATTTTATTGAAAGCAGAAATTCTACAATCATAATCCGGTTCTTCGGGATATTTAGAATTCAAAGAATTAAGATCTCGTATCATTTCGGCTAATGGTAAGAAGAATTCATTTTTCTTGCTCAAATTCATTAGATAAATACACAATTCTTTTCTCGGTATTGGTCTCTGTACTAAGGAAAAAAGATTGTAAGATGAAGTGAGAATAACATCAAAACTTTCGACAGATAAGTTCTGAGAAAGATGAGATAATATTTTAATGATGAAAATTTCTTTTTCTTCTTCTGGTCTTTTCTTGCGTGATATCGATCGAATCAATAAAATCATGATTGTATGTGAATCGGTTGCATCAGTCACATAAAGACTAAGACGTGCTAAAATGTTGATTTCTTGTAGCGAAAATTTTGGATTACTTTTTGATTGATAATTTAATTTCATTCGTTCAATAATATCTTTGATATGCGGGATCAGAATCAATGAACCAAAGTTAATGGATTTATTATTGAATTCCGGATACTGTTCAATACTTGGAATCACAAAGTCAAAATTATTGATTGCCAAATGGGCAATTGGTTCATCAGCAATCAATAGATTCTCAATCAATTTCAAAATAAATCCAAAAGTTATTGGAGACAGTTTAGAATTCTTGAATAACTGTATAATCGACATCAAGGGCGTCGAATCTGTTTTTGAATCAAAATGCTTGATCAATAAGTTAAAATATCGTGGATTTTCACTCCAAACATTGAACAATCGCAATAATGGAGAAGGATAATTTTGACTTTCAGTCGAAATATTAGCAACAAGTGGACGTATCAAGGATTCGAATAGAATGTCGATTTCTATCTGTTCAAATGGATAGGTTAAAAAATTATTGAAAAAATATTCTGTGGCTTTGAAACAGTTTGTACGAAATATCTTCAATTGATCAACAATATGTTCTTTGATTTTGGATCGATATTGAACAGATAAAAGTTGTGAACAAATTGATGAACAAATTATTAAAACTTTGAAAATGTATTGCATGATCCTAGTCGATTGATTGCCAAAATGTTTCATCAAAAATTCCAAAGTAGTTATGAATGATTGAAAATTTTTGAATGGAATGAATGCTTCAACATTGACAAATTCATTGCTAATTTTTTCCAATAAATAGGCATAATCAGTTTGCAATAATGGTTTTATGGAAGCATAAACAAAATCCATAAACATTATTTGTTGTTCATCATTGAAATTACATAAAATTTTCATTATTAATGAACGAACAAAATCAGCTTTGCTTTTACCATGTGTTTTAGTACCGGCCGAAGCAATCATTTTTCCTATGGTGATTCTTAAAAACAAAGGCAATACTTTTGATCGATCTTCCACAGCAATAACATTATCTTCATCATTGTCACGAATCATAAATGAATTAATTTCCGAAACAAAAGATTTATCATCAATTAATCGTGAAAAGTTTTCACGATATTTAGTCAAATGCGTTTGATTATATGTCAGTAAACAATTGAATGCATGATTTTGACATTGAGAATTTGGAGATGATAAAAGATCTAGGTAAATTTGATTTAGTTGAGGTTCTTTATGTACGGCTTTTGGATTCTTGAATTTTCCAAATACATCAAGGAAAGCAAAAAATGTCTTCCAAGTCATTTTAGTATTTTCCATTCTGCTTTCACTAACCATGTTGGATGTAATATTTTCACGACTATTAATACGAGAAATATGATGTTTGTTAAACTCTTTCGATAAAAATTCAAAAAATAAATCAACAAATTCACTATTCCTTCGTTCGATAAGATTTGGAAATTTTTCAAAACATTTCAACAGCAACAATCGATGATTCAAATGATCCGAAGCAAAAATGTTTGATTTGTTAATAAATTCAATTGCAATTTTAGTTCTCAAACTCCAAGAATCTAATTTAGATTGAGATGCTTTGATAAAGGATTCAGTTTGTCGAAAATGATTAAATAAAATTTCAATGAATCTGATTGGTTTATTTGAATTACTCTTGGCATATGTTTCGATAACTTCGATGATTTGTTTCCATAATACATTCAAATTTTCGTACAATGTTCCAAGAAGAAAACATACTGGTGCCATATCAAACTTGACTTCGTTCAATGGTTGCGGTTGATACAAAGATATATAAATTGAATCCAATTTCCAAATTAATCGTAAACGTTCTCGATAGTTTTCCAGATCAACAGGGATTGATTCGGCATTCAAACAAATTTGAAATACGGACATACCTTTTGGATTTTCGTCGGTGATCGGAACATGTAAATCAAGCAATGTCAACAAATGAAGACACACCAAACGATTTAATCTCAGTGGCGAAGAAAGATTATGTTCAAGCAATGGATACAAATCAGAAAGTTCAGCATTCAATTTTTGTGTGAAATCTTGTGATGCAATCGGTTTATTATAGCTTAAAAATAAATCCAGTGATTGTAGTATTCGCGTACAATTGGGATTTGCCCTAAAAACAAAAACTATTAAAATGATTTCTCAGAAGATCTTTAATTACCTTAGAAACGTAGTGAACGTTTTTAAATCAAATTTCGTAATAGGAGAATTCGGATGGGAATTAAGAATGGTAAAAATCATCGCTTCGTACAATAATTCTGCATAAATATTTGAATCTTCGAATGAAGATGATTGTAATAATGAAGAGTCAATAATTTTTATTATATTTTCATTGATGAAATCATCACAGATAGAATTGAATTTATTAGAAATACTAGACAAAATTGTTAGACAAGAATACATGATTCGAGGATCATCACATTTTATTGTTTCACATAAAATTTCAATAACCTGTTGGTTATCGCAACCAAAATCTATCGAATATTTTTGTATCTTGTCCAAATCTTTTCCCAAAACAGGTCTAGGTTTTTTCTTCAAAATTACATTTGACATGAATTCAATTACACAAATTCGATCGTCGATATTGTTTGATAGTAAAACTTTAAAAAACAATTGATGTAGATATTTGAACAAGATTTTATCATAAATTGGACTACAAATAATTTTCGATGTAAAATTCAGTAAATCAATAAGTGATAAACAAGTGTTTGGTGCGTAAAATTTTTCACATAATATTTCCATACGATCCGATGATAAATGTTCATATTTGTGAATGAAAATCTTTTCAATAATTTCAAAGAGTTTTTGTTTTGTTTCAGGATTACGATCAAATATTTCGAATAAATAGTTTACCGATTTGAATGCAACATCAAAACCATTGTTAACATGTTTACACCTTTTATAGAGAACAATTTGATGAATCAATTCTATTATTCTAATCTTATGAGCTTCATCATTAGGTTCAATCATTAATAATTTCCAAATGATCGTGAAACAATCAGGTTGCTGAATATTATCAAATGCAAACGTCAAAAAATATTTCATCGAATTTAAAGTTCCATTTGGACTTTTTCCATTCAACTCATCGAAACAAATCTGTAAATAAGATTGAGCTTTATGGTTTATACTGCCTTGAACACCTTTGATACTTTCGAAAATGATTCGGCCCACTGCTTTAGATAAGTCGTCATTTTGCTCGACATTTTCAAAAATGATTTCAAACAATTTTATCGGATCTTTGGATCGCCGTATCAAAAAAGCAAACGTTTCGCCAGTGAAATTTATGACATATTGTTTTTTGCATGTAAAAGCTTTTTTAAATATCTGAAAATGTTCTTTAATATCTTTGATAATATGCTTCCATAGGTATTTGAATAAAAATGTTTGACAAACAAAAATGTTCTCAATAATTTCGGGATCTTCATTTTGCATTGATAGATTGACAAGACGATCAAATATGGGTGAGAAATATTCATAAAATTCAGATTGTAAATCTCGCGACAAAGCAATAAGAAATTCAAGTATTGCATTCAGCGCTTTATTTTCCGGATTGACCATTGCATCTAGAAACGTATCAATTAGTATTTTTTTCTTATGTACAATTTGAACTAAATTCTGTACATCTAACGGCGAACCGATTCGTTGCCGCAATTGACGAAAATCGTGTGTACAATTTAAATCGGTCCATTTCTCTAAGGCGATGGCAAAAAATGAAATATCTTCATCTGATTGATCATTTTCCACCAGCCGTCTTTTAAGATTATTAACGGCCGATATATTAATCTTATTCAATTTTTCATTGAATGTTTCAAACTGAAAAAAACAGAAAAAATTATATCAGCAAACAATCCTCAAAAAAAATGTCAAACCTTGTGTGTATTTTCTTCTTTGTGTGCATGTGATTTAAATTTTTGAAATTCTTTTTTCATGTTTTACGATGTTCAAAAAAATAATACCAGAGAAATGAATCTATTCTTGAATTTTTTTTTGTTTTCCAACATTAATACAAATCAATTCAATTTAAAAAGCAAATTATCAAAACAAATACACGTGGTTGAAACAAACATTTCATGGATAGGTTGAAATATTTGCACATGCATGCATGGGTAAAAATAGAAATAAATATCAAAAAAAAATTTTCATTCGAGCATGCACATTGAAAAGCGCATGGTCTGATTTTTTTTCTTTCCAATGTTAAATCGGCAAACGACTAGAAAATTCGAGAAAGAACTCGTTTGTCGATCATCAGCGTATGTCGTGGAAAATACTTGCACAAAAATATTACACACAGAAACACGCCACTCAGCCGCAATTCAACCATTTATAAATTTGGTATTATTGAATGTATTGTGAGTCGTGTCTTTATATTTTTGTGCTCTCTTTGTGTTTTTTTTTGTGCGAAGTTGATTTGATTTGATTTTTTTACTTCGTTCATTTTGGTTTATCACAATCGGATAAAACGTGCATGCAACATATATTTTGGTCCATATTTTAGCATTATCTTGAATTTGAAAAGAAAGCGGACGTAATTAATAATCAAATTTTTCACCTTTTACAATTTCATCATCATTGTATCATCCTCATCACCGTCATCAAGCATTTGTTATTTATCTTTGTTGAATTATTGAACCTCTTATAATTT
>ERZ500997.599-NODE-599-length-10265-cov-6.078648_pt1 | contig 10265 bp, 13 predicted proteins | sample MGYA00248826_ERZ500997 | MGnify/ENA primary metagenome ERZ500997 (study PRJEB25958, sample SAMN03398524) | human skin metagenome | study: EMG produced TPA metagenomics assembly of the Human Skin Microbiome Metagenome (human skin metagenome) data set.
AAAAATCTTTTTTTTTTCGTACATTAGCATACGCTTTCAGATATTAATCTACATTAACGAATATTACTTCGAATCGATCATAAAAGAAAAATGATATGATTTTTTCCGGATTAAAACATTACCATGTTTCATTGAAAATCTTTTTGCCAGCAAAGTTTTGACACTACAAACATGAAATTGTTATAATCGTATTTTTGATCAAAGAATGACTGATTGTGATCGATTGATAGTTTATTCAAGAAAAATAGTTTTTTGTACTGTTTTTATTGAAGATTAAATCAGATTGAATTAAAATTGAATTCACAAAATTTAAATTTTATTTATTTCACAAAAAAGGGTGTAATTGTTACAAAATAACGGGAATCTATTTCCGTTTCAATGAAATTTGAGTTTTATTTGCAATAAAAAAAATGTTATATTGTCATCATGTTTGATGCTATTTTTTAAAATCATCAGCATCACCTGTAAGCGATACATTGATAATTGGTTCACCTGTAATCGAACCTTTCTCATCCAATTTCATTTTGAAGCGTTGAAAATCCTCAAGGTAAAGATGATAATTTTCACTTTCTTCAAAAACTATCAAATGTTCATGTAGTGATTGCAATTCGTTCCAAATTTTGTTAAATTTCTCACGTTCATTACAGAGAACAAACTCCAAACAATAAAATGATAAGATACGCAATGCATATCGACAATAGTGAATAGATTTTCTAATTTCATTAATCGAATGAAAAGCTCGAGCGATTTTCGTAGCATACACTAACAAACGAACATCATAAGCCGATAATAGATTGGTGAGTTGGTTGAAAATTTGTTCCATCATTTCCAGATAGAGATATTTTTGATCATTATTTCGAAATTTTTCATTCCAAGATTCAAAATCTTGTTCTTTATCTATGATCGATTTGACCACACAGGATAAATCAGGTATCATTATGCCACATGAGAAACAAACATATTTATTAGTAGAAGCAACAGTGTAAAGAAAACCATCACGACAATAATAACATCGAAGTGTTAATGATGTGATCAATAATTCGGTTAAGCAACATTCATTATCAACAGAAGAGGAATCAGTTTGAGGTTGCACGTTATTTATATTAGCTTCATCTTGATTGTCAACGATTGGGAATGATTTACTATCGGATACATTCGAATGTTTTTTGCATGATAACATTTTACCGAAAAATTAGAGTATTCTAATTTAGATTTAAACAAGCAGCTTTAAATTCGAAATTTTTATAGAATTACAAATGTTAATTGGATTTTAAATTTTGATTTCATCATCACAGAAAAATGGAGAATTATTAGGCCTGAAACAACTGTGCCATCTATTTGTGAAAAAGAAAACTAAAAATGGCTAGCCAGCTGGTGTATGAAGTTTTTTTATTTAGTAATTCCAAATTTAGGCAAAATTGTGTCATTATTTTATTAACCACGTCGTCATGATCACAAGAACAACAAGTGAACAAACAACATTATCGCCATGGGCAATATGAATCAGAATTCGTGTCAATCAGAACAATCGTCAACGTCGTCTACAGATTCGAATCGTAAATCTAAAATTCCGGTTGACCAAAATGAATTGAAGAATCGTCTGACACCTATTCAATATGCTGTGACACAGTTGAAAGCGACTGAAAGGTATGATGTTAATTTTTTGAAATGAACTTATTTGGTCAATATGAACCACTAGATAAATAATTTGAATACCAAGACCATTTACAGGTGAATACAATGAACATCGAGATCGAGGTGAATACTTATGCATTGTTTGTGAACAAGAATTATTTGCTTCGGATTCTAAATTTCCTACTGAATGTGGTTGGCCTGGATTCAAACGACCAATACAACAGGTTAATGTTGCTCTTACAGAAGATTTATCGCATAGTAAGTATTTATTGCCTTTATTTGACCAAAAATTTAAAAAATTCCATTTCATTGGTTGATTCAACAGATATGATTCGAACCGAAGTTACATGTTCATCCTGTAATGCTCATCTAGGTCATGTATTCGATGATGGTCCTTATCCCGAAAGAACACGTTATTGTATTAATTCTGCCGCCTTGAAATTTATGAAAAAAATTCCTAAATGAAGCTTTGCTCGTGATATATGATATATCTGGTCTTTACAAATTTTAAAGCAATAAATAATGTCTGAAGATTTTATTTTGTAAAATTTGTTAAACCAAGCCAAGTTTTTGTTTTTGTTTCATTTTTCTCTTCACCACTTCGACATTACGATCTTGCCAATTTGATTTACGAAGTTTGATGGGACGTGATCCAACATAACGACCTGTATAAATGAATAAAACATTTAAAAATCAGTAGATTTAATATTATTCGAAATTTACCATTCATTTCTTTTATGGCACGAGCAAAATCAACTGGATTTTTAAAGCTGACAAATCCAAAACCACGACTTTTATTTGTTCGCTTATCACGGACAACTTTAGCTTTGATGAATGATGGATATCTATTGAAAGCTCGCGTAAGAACATCATCGGAAACATCATTACCAAGATCACCACAAAACAAACGGAAATCATTGGGATCCCATTCCTCTAGAGTTGGATCTTCCCAAACCTGTCCGCCAGCAATTCGCAGATTTTTTTTCTTCTTACTACCTTTTTTTTCACTTTTCGATTTTGTTTTTGTCAATATGAGTTGGCCAGTAGGTGTTGTCGATATTTGTTGAACATTGGATGGAACTTGCATAGGTGTGACAGTATAATTAACGGCCGATTGGCCCATGGCATTTCCTTGATTCGAGGATTGAATGGTTGTCGAATTCATTGAGGAACCAGCATATTGACCGGCTGGTACGAAAGTTGCTTGTTGTGTACGTTGCAAAGGTAGTTGTCGTTGAATTTGATGCGGAATAAAATGAACAGGAAAATTAGATGATGTTGTTGATGATGATGAGCTAGCATTGGCTGAAACCGAAAGTACTTCTTTTTCAAATCTGAAAAATAACTTAGATTTTAAAATCAGTAACAAATGAATAACAATTACCTGCTCATTTCAGCATCCATGTCAATCTGGTTAGATTGATTAGGAGGAGGATGATATTGAGGTCCTTGATGTTGATAATTCATGGTAAATTTTATTGAGTTTTTCAAATGTCTGAAAATGGAACAAATCCAAGAACATAATCAAACTCATATAGCCATCAAGAATCGATAGTATCGATGTTTCAAAAAATGCTTGGCTCAAATTATTATTAAATCAATAATCATTCCAAAAATAAGGATTGAGATATTTATCATAAATGCTCACGTTATTAGTTGAATTTGATAAATCAAATATATAAATAAATAAATTAAATCTTCAAACAATTCTAAATTTTAAATTTCACAATTATTCAAAACTATGGTTCAATAATCTTGTTGCCGTGAATTTTTCCTCAATTTTGTTGTATTTATTGATAAACTACTCTTATTAAACATTTACATGCAATGAATTTTTACTTTGTTCTAACTGGCCATATTTATACTTTTAAAGAAAAAATTGGTTTATGCACGTGGAACAATCAACATTAGTGACTGCATTTATCATAGGTTTCAATGCCTCGTTTGTTTACTGTTATAGTTTATGAATATTTACTTAAACATCATTTTTGCTCAATTTTTCATTCAATGCATCATTTGTAACATTTCTTTTAGTTTGATTCGAAAAAACAATACTCCATCCAAACATGGGTCTGAAAAAATTTGCAGACCCTCACTCACATAATCATTCGCGATCTTTTTGTCTTTTAAATCGCATTTGGCGTCGTAAATTTTTGCTCATATCAATCCTATTGATATTTTTGATTATTACAATCAGTCTTACAGTAAGTCTTGTTATTATAATTATAGTTTGTAGTGAATAATTTTTGTTTTTAATTGCTAATTATTCAGAATTCACGATTAAATGCATTTTCATCTCTATTCTCACCGAGTCACAAGTTTCATTCTAATCAACAACAGCAGCAAGGTCAGTTTTTGACCGATTCCAATAAAGTTATTAGCAATATTCTCAGTGGCGATAAAGAGAATTCACAATTCATTCATTATGATAAAAACTTCATGTCAAATAGACATATGACAATTGACAATGACAATTTACACAGACAATCCGCAGTATATATACATCCACCTGGTGATGATAATACACGAAAATCTTATATACCGAAAAATCGTTTCGTACATTTAGATCTGAAAGGTGCACCTCCAAAAGTGGAATATTTACAAAAATTATTTCCGTTTTTGAGACGAGCCGGTGCTAATGGAATCCTTTTGGAATATGAGGATACATTTCCATATGATGGTAAATTTTTACATCATGCGGTGGCTGATAATGCTTATTCTTCATCGGAAATTGAAGATATAAAACGTTCAGCAAAAGAAAATAGCCTCGAAATTATCCCATTAGTTCAAACCTTGGGACATTTAGAATTTTTTCTTAAGCTTGAAAATTATCGCCATTTGAGAGAAATGGACGAATTTCCGCAAGCTGTTTGCCCAAGTCGAAATGAAACTTATGAGTTATTAACGGCCATGATCGATCAAATAATGATCGCACATCCTGATTCAAAATGGCTACATATTGGCTGTGATGAAGTATATCAAATTGGTATTTGTGATCTATGTAAACACAAGGATCGTGATGAATTATTTCTTAATCATGGTAAGATCGATTCCTGTATATAGCAGATTTTTAATTTTAAAGATTTTTTCGATAGTCAAGAGAATCGCAACTTATGTAAAAGAAAAATATAATGTGACATCCATCATTTGGGATGATATGTTGCGACAGTTTTCACCCGATTTTGTCAAATCCTATGATCTGGCAGAGATTGGAGTTGAACTAATGATTTGGACTTATGTTGATGACATTTATCGTTTTATTCCTACTCAAAATTGGATGTTTTATGCCGAATCTTTTCAAAAAATTTGGGGAGCTAGTGCCTTTAAAGGCAAGTTTTTCTATGTTGTTCAACGTTTTCTAAGCAAATAATATTTCTTGTAGGAGCTTTTGGCGAAACATTGACTCTTCCTAATATAAAAATGCATTTGGATAATAATATCGCCTGGCTGCAAGCATTAGATGAACAAGCACGTAATTTTAAGGAAATTCGTGGTCTTGTTATTACCGGTTGGCAACGTTATGATCATTTGGCTACACTTTGTGAACTTTTGCCTGTAAGATTTTGTTTGTTTTTAAATCGTTCGTCTTGATTCACTTCGATCTTTTTTCAATAGTCTGGTCTGCCATCTTTGATCCTCGATCTTTTGACTGCCACTAATGGAAAATATGAATCAAGATTGTTGGAAAAATTTCATCATCTTATGAATTGTCCTGATCACATTGCTAATGCCTATAATACGATGGGCATACGATTATTCACACAGGAACCAACTTTTTCTCATCTCACAGATTGTGATTTTCCCGGATCAAAAGTATTTCGACTTATGCAAGAATTTGAAATTATTAATAAACGTGTTGATGATTATCTTTATGATGTAACTAAGCATAAAGCATGGCTTACGGATTATAATTTCAGGTCAGTTGGCTATTTTTTTTATTACTCAGATTTTATCATCTTTGATTTTTTTTTGTTGCTTATATAGACACAATATAACAAATCCGTGGCGAATCAGAGAAGGTACTTGACATTTTATTTTGAAAAAAATCCAACTTAATTTTTTATTTTGACCTTAATTTTCTATGAATATTTAGGTCTACAAGATTATGACAGTGTCATGGAGGAACTAAAATCTTTAGTCAAAGTGGCAATCAGAGCTTTAGGCGAAATTTATGATGAATCAACTGTATATGGTAGGTTATCAAAATTTGCTGGTATTCAATTTTCAATTTAACAATTTTTATCGAAAATTTCTTTTATCTTTTATTGTAAAAAAAAGAATGGATTGAAGAAAAACTTTATCCACAATTATTACGAATGGAAAAGTTTCATAATAAAACAATGAAAATTCAAAAACTTCGCGTTTGGCCACGAAGACCAATTAAACCTGCTGTTGGTTTGCAACGTTTTATTGATAAAATAAATGACTACGAGTGAGAATTGATTGACATTTCATCACCTTTCAGCTATAATGAAATGTTTTTTTCTTGTTGTTGTGATTAATGTCTAATAACCTAGTCATTTGTTTGAACTTTGTCTGAATGTTTCTGTCATTTTAATGAATCTTAATTTTAATTTGTTTTTTGTTAAAATCTGTAATGATGAATTGTGAACAATGGATAATTTTTCTAAGTGTATATGGATGTAAATATTTCGTTATTTCTTTAAAAAAATTGGCAAAAAATTTTGAAATATATTGAAAAAAGCGAATGATATTTTGTTCAATAAACTTTTTGGCCATCACGATAAGCGCATAATATTTGATAATTTTTTTCATGATCGATGGGTAGTTTAGTTTTAGCCTTTACTTTGGCTGCATAATAAGCAGCGCCAATAGCACTTGTTGCATTACAATAAACAAGATTTAGCTTCAATCGAATACGACCAATTTCATTTAAAAATTTTTTCTCCAACAGTGGCCAGCTTTTAAATACTGATCCAACACAAATCACTGATATTTCATCTCCTTCCTAAAAAAACGCAAAATTATCAGCGATGTGTTTTATCGATCAAAAGTATAACATACAATTTTTGGTATCAATGCTTTTACATGTTGACCCAATGCCTTGCCAGCTTCATTGAATAATTCTATTGCCAATGGATCATTTTTTTCTGTTGCAACTGATTTTTTTGATTTGATCAAGAAATCAATGTCAGTACAAATAAATGTTATGATAATTTTCAGTTATTTTCTTGTGATTTTTGATAGATAATTTTTTTTAAATGATACATACGTTTAGCAATACGAGCACAAAGCTGAGCAATATAGGATTTATCAAATTCCTGATAAAGTGGTTTTATCAAATCAAGATAATTGTCAATCTTTGTTTGATGGATGATAATGAAAATTTTTGTTTTTATGTTATTTTGAAATATTAACATCATTCTATTTATTTTTACTCACTTTAAAATGTTCAAAAACAACTTCACGAACATTACTAACATTACATTCGATTGGTGCGTAATTTTCTTCGTGTTCAATAAGATAACGTATCGCACGAATCGCTATTGAATAGGCAGAACCATGATCTCCAATAATATGACCCCAACCACCACAACGATATTGGCTGCCATCCCCATAAATGAGTAAACAATTTGATCCAGTTCCTAATTTATAATCAAAAAATTATGATATTTGCGAAGAAAAAAAATCAAAAGATATTATAAAAACACATACCAGCAATAAGAACTATTCCACCGTTCGGACTACAAGTCATCATACTACCAACCGTATCTGATGCAATCAAATACCGTTGACATAATTCAGGATGTTTGGATTTAAGCAATTCACATAGTTCTTGATTTACTTCTTCATTTTCACAACCACTTAAACATAGTCCAATACTTTCTAGTTGATAGTTTTGTCCATCCGGTTTTTTAGGCAATTGGTACGTTGCTTTCTGTACCATCTGATAGACGCGATCTACCCATTCTTGTTTGGTCATAAGCTATTGATTCCAAAAAAAAAAAAAATAATAATTTGATTGAAATTAACTAATGTTATTAATTAAATTAATGAAATTAATTAATTACTTACCATAATATTGGTTCCTGGTTCAGAATCTAATCGTGATAGAATGCAACCATTTTCATCCAACAATGCCACTTTTGAAAATGAGGCACCACTATGATTAGAATGATTAGTTGTTTAGATTTTAGAATTTATAAATCATATCACATATACCCTTCAATACCAGCAAAAATTTTCATGATGAAAATGAAGAATAACGCTACAAATAATTTTTTCGATTATTTAAATTTATGATGAGGTCTGTTTCAAAGAAATAATGATTGTTTCTGAACCATCAGAATGAAAATGAAATGATAATTACTTGATCTAATAAGTTTAATGCTAAATCTTATAACTTTAATCAATGTACGTATTTGTGCATGTTAAGCTAATCTCTAAAATTAGCTGTTGGTACGATTGATTTTTTTTAATAAATTCGATAAAATTGCGTCGGTTGGTTGCAAGTAACGGATTTTGATTTTTACCCTTATTAAAAAAAATGTTATGATCGATGATTTAATTAAAAAATGGCAATTGCATATCAATATCGAGCGATTGATTGGATAAGTGATTGATTCAAATAAATGTCAAATAATGAAGTGAATTGGTAGGTGAATATCAAGATTAAACAAAAAAAAAATTCGTTTTTTGAACACTAATTTGCTTACGTATTGATAATCGACTTACTAGTTATTTTTAAATGATCGACAACATTGATAAAAAAAAATTTGCCAATGTTCAATGATTTAAGATTATTTTGTTTATATGAGAGAGAAAAACTTTTTTATTAAAAGTAAATGTATATCATTTTGATTGATAAATAGGAATGTTAGATAAGTAAATATGGAAGATGAGTCGACGTCATAGTAGCCGATGGTCGTTTATCCAAGTTGAAATATATCAGAAAAAAATGTTGATCAACAATTCTATGATTTTTTTAAAAAAATCACATTCGGCTCCAGCATTCTAGATCGTTCATATTTTTTTAAAAAACGTGTCTGATGGGCGGTGCGTCAAATATTGGACAAGTTTTTCATTTGTCCTCAATGCTTTCAATGATTACTGGCTGTCATACAAATCACGAATTATCTACATTCCATTGATGATTAAACAAAACATCGGTACTATAAAAAAAAGAAAATTTTAAGAAAAAATATATAACCAATAACTTTTTCAAAGATATTGAATTTTGTTTCGTTTTTTTTCTCCTTATAAATATATCTTATCCTATCGAAAATTGATCGACATCGATAATCTTTGTTTATTTGTTTTTTTTTATTTAAATTTTCTTTAAATTTTTCATTTTCATGACTCAAACGATAAGCATTTTTTTCCCCTAAGAAATTTAAGACCAATATACATTGTTTTCACTTGTAATTTTCATATTTCATCAGAACAGGAAAACAAACATTTTTTTTACACTTGCAAACATACTGCTAATTTTTTTTCTATTTTAATTTATACTGAAATTGTTTGTAATCAATGATGCTGATGATAATAATAATGTGTATAATTGATTAAATTATTATTTGATTAATAAATATTGATTATCAATGAAAAGTTTTGGAGTATATCAAATGATTATCAATTGATAAATGAATCAATTTTTCTATTTATCAAATCTTAATTTTGCGTTTCCTTTAAATCGTTTGGTTGTACCTAGTGTGCGTTGTATGTCTGTCTTTTTCTTCTTTTTTTTTGTTCGGTTATATGCCTATAAATTGCTAAAAGTAATTGATTTAAATCAATCCAAGAAAATCATGGAACAAAATAATGAACCAATATTTTCTGTAATACCGAAAAAAAGTACAATTACAGATGATGATCGACAACGATTATTGAATATATTCAAACGAATGAATACAAATATTGTATGGTCAAAAGTAGAAAATTTTAATGATTTTCATGCTGAACGATTCAAGTATGTTTTTTTTCAATATAAAATTCGATTTTTTAACAAATTCCTTTTTTTCTGTTTGTTTGTTTTTGCAGAACTGGAAATGTTAACGATATTTGTTGGTGTAAATTAAGTGATGAATTTTGTCAACAAAAACGTTCCGAAGGTTATAAAGATCAGGATTTTATAGGAATTGCTGTAAAATTTTATACCGAATTTGATTGGTTCAAAGTTAATTCAATTGAACGGGCTGTCATCAATACAATTATTTCATCAAAAGGTTTTAGTCCTAAATTATTATTTATTGATGATAAATGTCAAGTGGATGAATATATTGAGGTAAATGTTATTTTCCCTCATTTGAATTCACATTGAAAGAAAAAAAAACCTTTTTTTTCAATTATATAGGGACGACATTACAATTATGATGATGATTGTGATGAAAATACTGTACGAAAATTGGCAAAAGAATTGGCACAATTTCATTCAATAAATCCTGTACCAATTTCACGTTTTGGTTTCGATCAATGGATTGCAATGGAAGATGATAAAGAAAGTGATTTTTATAAAATTCTTTGTGTGGAAAAACTTCATCTTAAAATGATTGAACAAAATCCCGAATTCAAGGCAAAATATTGTTAGTATTTGAAAAACAATGGTAAAAAAAACTATTCTAATTTCTAATATATTGATAGATGATATAATCGCTTCGATGGATATGGAA
>ERZ500997.600-NODE-600-length-10262-cov-5.446654_pt1 | contig 10262 bp, 8 predicted proteins | sample MGYA00248826_ERZ500997 | MGnify/ENA primary metagenome ERZ500997 (study PRJEB25958, sample SAMN03398524) | human skin metagenome | study: EMG produced TPA metagenomics assembly of the Human Skin Microbiome Metagenome (human skin metagenome) data set.
CAACGAATAATAAATGTTTGAAGTTTAAAGTTTTTTTTTATTTTGGTGTATCAATCAAAACATTTCTTCAAAACCAAATTTGAACACAAATAAACGTTTTAAATGGCATTCGACTTTACGTGCAATTGTTAATCTACAATCACGTCTATATTTCCATTGGCAGTGTGTTATGAACCATAAAAAACGATAATATAATATACGCGCTAGATCGATATACATTAATGAAGAATTTAATTGTTTAAATAGAACAAGATTATCATAAACAACTAAATTTTCAGCACTATCACGTGATTGAGCTAATGAATCACGAACATTCTGCGTTGCAACTAATAATGGTGCTAAATGTTCACAAATTGTATGATGAAATATTTTCAATTCTTCCATACTAATTTCATTCATTTGATCATTTGATGATGTTGAAGATGATGATGAGGATAAAGCTTGACTAATACCAACATGAATCGGACAATTAGATCGTGTTGGTTGAATATTTTCGATAGAAATTAAATCAATTTTTAATGATAATGGACGTAATTTCTGCATCATAATCGTACGATTTGCACGCATCAATACTGAACCAGTATATTGGCCCATAAATTTTTCTAATCGAATAATTTCTTTTGTATTAGTTTCTTCAATAAAACCAATACGTTTATAGAAATCGATAGCACCTAGATCAGCATGTACAGCATATTCTGAACATTCTGGTATAATCATTTTAGCCATTATTGATAATAACATTGAACCGTAACCACGTCGTTGATATCGTGGTGTAACAACAAGAAATATCAGTTCACCGAGGTTTTCTTTCGAACGAAAATCAAATGTTAACACTGCTAATAAGCGTCCAGTTGGCCGATGTATCAATACTAATGTTGTAACAGTTTTAGCAAATAATTTATCATGTACATTCATCGTGCCCATTCGCTTTAAACGATCATTGATTAATGCACCAGCATTACCAAGAATAAAATGTTTAACTTCTATGCTAACAGTAGGCAATACTGAAGCTGCAGGATCAATACGAATATAGACTAAATCTTCATCATGTATAACTGAATCAACAGTATTCGATCCGATCGGAACTGTATGTACACAACAACAACGATCAAATATTTCATTTTGATGTTGATATAAACGTTCAACATCACAAACACGTATACCATCGGATAGAATCTGATCTAAACTATGACGACGTAATCTTGTTGATAATGTAGAATTTGGTGATGTTTTAGATCTTCTTCGATCATTCATAGATGTATTTATCGAATTATTATTATTATTATTATTATTATTAGCTGCTGATGATAATATATTTGATGGTGAATGTGATAATATTGATTGTTGTTGTGAAATTGTATCCAATGTTTGTTGATTTGTTTGAAAATTTATTGGTAATTTTTTAATAATCATTATTGTCATATTATCTTTACCGGCAATACCTTGTCTAGGCATTGAATTTACTGGTAATATTTTTTGTATAACAGCTTCACATATACGTGTTAATGGCATATCTTCTGACATACATTTACCAACAAAATCAATTAAATCTTGATTACTGATTGCATTCCAAATACCATCACAAATTAATAGAATAAAACGATCATCTTCTTGTATTTTTTCTACTGTTGAATGTGGCCATGCAATTACCATTTGTTGTTTACGATTCAGACGTTTATTTTGTTTAAAATTATGATCACCAAATGCTCGTGATATATCAATACCACCATTAACACGATTATTAATAATTTGTCCACCAGCATGTTCAATACGTTGTCGTTCTTCCGGTAATGTTGGTTTATGATCATATGATAATTGAAGTGCTTGTAAACGACCACCACTTGTAGAACGACCAACTAAACAACGTGAATCACCAATATTAGCACAATAATAAATATCATTTTTAACTAATAATACAACAGCCGTACAGCCAACATAATATGCTAATGGTTCATCTGATGGAAGATGTGGCATCATTGATGATGATGATGATGATGATAATTTTTTTTCACGATATGGTCCAATTAATAAATCATTTGCTTCTTTTGTAAGTAATAATTCATCTAATGCCATAAATGATTCTTGTATACCACGTTCAATATTACCATGACGATAATTACGATTTTTTAATAAATGTTTTGGTAAATATTCTGAACAAAATTTTGCAACTTCCAGTCCATTATGACCATCAAATACAGCAAATATTGATGTATTACGTTCCAGATCGGCAATAGCTAAATGTGCATCTTCTTGTGTTTTTCGCCAACCTTGACATGATGCAACAGCATATTCAAATCTTGTACATCGACCATTTTCGGTTTGAATTTTTGATATACACGTTGAACGAAATGGTGACAACATTCGATATGAAAATTTAGAGTGTTTAACACAATATAAAGGGGAACAACCAATTTGAACAAAAAAAAAATAATGGAAACGAAAAACCAAAAAAAAAACAAACGAAAATCATGCCATCTACCAATACTTTTCAATGTTTTATCGGCAAAATTTTCAATTGTTGCTTCCTTTTAAAAATCTAATTTATCAAATTGTAATGTTCGATATAATAATAATTGTTTTTGTAAATTCTTTTGTTGTTGTTGTTGTTGATAATGATTATTATTGGCCATTGTTGTTGTTGTTCGATCTGAAATTAAAATTTAATTTTAAAATCAATTCAATCAAATCAAAATTGAAAACTTACTTCTATAAACTAATTGATTACGTAGATTAAAATTTTCACGTCGTAATTGTTCAATAATTATATTACGTTTGGTTAATTGTTGTCGTAAATGTTCAATTTCTGAATGTAAACGGCCAACTAATGACCATTGTGTACGATATGATGCCAGGAGATTTTGACGCCATTGCAATTGTGCCTGTTCAATTAGATCATCAACAAAATGATTATCCAATCGTTCGATTGTTGTTCGTTGATTAGCCGTTTCAATTGATTCGGATAATGTACCAATACTGAATGGTGGTAAATAACACATTGATATCATTGATGACATTAATTTTGATCGATCAATAATGTTGATATTTTTTTCATGTTTACGTTTTTTTCCCGGTCTCATTGTCATCGACGATGAATAAACACCACAATATGAATTGGAATGTTGAAGATTTGTTGATTTGGATTTTGTTGAATCATCATCATCATCAACATCGAGATTATCATCACCAGAATCATCTGATTGATTAATAATTAACTGATCAAAACTAGCATTCAATATTAAATCATCAGTAAATTGATTTCGTAGAAAAAATCTTCTTAATCGTTGATTATTTTCAGTGATTCGTACATGCATTGCATCATATGGTCCAATTTGATTGTTTTCTTTTAAAAACTACCGAAACAAAAAAACTAATTAGAAAATGATCATTCAGTGATTGAATTACCTTGATCAATTGACTACCCAAACCTAAACGTTCATAACCAATTTTTATGGCTAATAATTCTATTTCAATAATTTTTAAACTTTCCAAACGATATGATTTATAAAATGTAATGGCACCATAAATTTGTTGTTCCAAACCGATCATGGACTTTAAATCAAAATCATCATCATTATGGTCATCGTCATCGTTTATTATGGTTTGTTGTCGTTGAAATTTCTGTTGACATTCAAAACGTTGATCAAGATAATGTTTGAAATTTGTAATAAATTTTGTCGATTTATTCGATACAATCGATAAATCATTTCGAATTGATTCCATAATTGATTGGATTTTTATTGGAATTGTCATGGATGCAGTTGATGATGGCGTTGATGATAATAATGATGATGAAGATGGTGATGAACTTTTCAAATCATTAATATCAACCATTTCTTGATCATCTTCTGAATGATGATGATGATGACCATCATTAAAATGATCATCATGATCATCATGATTATCGAGCACGTCTTGTTTATTTGCCAATAATAATAATGTACGTGTGCCTGGCATACATAATTTTTGTTTAAAATTCATTATTATTTCTTCTTTGGTTATTTTCATTTCATTTTGGTGGGTGGACATTGTTGTTGTTGTGGCCAAATAATGTATCAAAGTGGAATAAAGTAGTCCATCGACATCCGAAACCTGGGTTAATCAAGAAAAAAAGACAAAAAAAAAATAAGTAAGTAAAGTTTCACTGTCAATTTTCAATTCCGAATCGAATCCAAAAAAAACCTAATCAATAATTAATCAAACAACAACCATTTCCACTATTTTCATCCATGTTGGTTGATTGTTTATATGTTCGACAACGACAAACTTAATGAATCAATTTGTATTAATGAATTTTTTAGTTGTTTTTTCCAGTTTGGTTTTTCCTCTTTTCAAACCGAATAAATTATTGAAAAGCAAAAAAAAATCAAGGACACTTTTCATCATCATTATCAATTGTGTGGGCGGTTATTAATCCCGAAAAATGGCAAATTAAACTTTATGTTTTTTTTTGTATGTGGAACAATTCTGAATCACCAATAAAAAAAAGTTATTCTTTGATTATAATCCTCGAACCAAAAAAAAAGAACATAAATTTTCAGCCAAAAATTTTCAAACTTTTTTTCTGGGCAAAATTTTTTTTTTGGAAATCTACGGTCAAGGATGATTTTTTATTTATTTATCATTGATGTTTTGAAAAGCAAGAATCGTTCCTTGTTTTTTCCATTGTATGCAAAAAAAAATTGAAAAGGGATTTTCATAATGGAAAAGAAGAGGAAAAAAAATGAATGAAAAGAATGTTTGTTTAACTTGGCCAGCGAGAATATTTTTTTGTGCCAAATGGACGTCCACTATATATAGGAAAAACAATCAAACTTTTCAAACAAACAAAAAAAAAATTCCATCATCGGATAAGAATTTCAATTGTAATATGCGAATGTTGAATATTCCCGATTAAACAGAAAAAAAATTTTGAAAATTTTCAACACAGAGAAAAAAACCGAGAATTTTGAAAATAAAATCTCTTGAGATTCTTTTCTTTTCATTCAAAAATGACTGTCTTTTTATTATTATTTTTTCAAGTTGTTTTTTCAAGGCGTCTTTCCAGCACAGACACAAACAAGATCAGCAAAAACAAATAAAAAAAATGGACAGATGTTATTTTACAAGGAATAACATCTTTCACACACACAGAATAATTGTCAATATAGTTAATACGATAAATTCGAAGCAATAACAAGAAAAAAAATCAATATTCTTTCCATGGAATAATCATTACAAAGAAAAAATTACAAGAATTTCGAATCAAACAAAATCTATAGTGATAATCATCAATAACGATCAAGGTCAAAATAGTCGTCCAGAATAATGGACGCCCATTATTACCAGATTGTAATTTATTTAAATTATCATCACCATCATCATCCGAAAAGAATTTCTGTTTGTTTGTTTTATTCATTTTCACACACAAACACAGATTTGAAATATTGCTCATTTCCTGCGTTTGTTTTGTCAGGTTCTGGTTATTCTGGTTATTCTGTGGACCACAAAAAAGAATTTCAGATTCCTTTCAGGTCTTGTAAAAGAAAATAATAATGATCATCATTTGCATATTGAAATTCTCTTTCTTTTGGATTTTTATAAACATTGTTTTTTTATCACCTACAACAAAAACCACGAGAAAACAAAAAACAATGTTATCAAATTGATAGCCATTTTTTATGATTTTTCGTCGGGGTAATTTATCTCTTTGTTTGTGTTCATAAATTTCATCATATTTTTTCTATTTGGTTTGATAATCTTATTTATATTCTGAATTTGAACATTTCGGAAAAACAAACATGCAGAATACGCCGATGGAAAACATTACATTTTTTGATTTGACAATCGTAATTCTCGGTGTGTCTGTCTGTGAAAGTGAAAGTGAAAAAGAAAACATGAAATACGTGATTTATGGCGACATTCAAACAAACAAACAAACATTTCATTTCAGGAAATTTCATTTCAATTCAAAGGAAACTGAAAAACCAAAAAAAAAAAAACATTTGGAAAAGGAAAAAAGATTGTCAAAAGGTTCCCATTTGGTTCCCAGTTGCTCAAACAAAACAAACAACGAGAAAAATTTCAGGAATTTCAGCAACAAAAAAAAAATTTCCGGAAAAGGAATTTATCAAATCAAATCCAAAAGCAAAACTTACATCGTTCAATATGTCGTTGCTGCTGTTGTTGATGGCCGTTGATGATGAAATTGTTTTCAAATCGATTCGATTTTGCTGCTGTTGTTGTTGACGACGACGAATCAATCGATTAAATTCGACTGTGAAAAATGGAATTAAGGGAAACTTTATTAGAAAAACTATATTTTTTCAGAAAAACTTTTTTCCCAAACCTGTAATCGGATATAATGTTAATGTTTTTGGTTTAGTCTTCATCTTCGTCGTCGTCGATGATGATCGATCCAACAAATTATCGGCCATCGTTGATGATGATCTCGATGATTGATCAAGATCTTGATTTCGAAGAAGATTGATTTGAATAGGTTCGAATGTTATGATAGGTAACATTTTTGTTGTTGTTGTTAGTTTGCCTGTAAAGTTTATCAACAACAAAATAAGTTAATTAACAAATTAATTAAATCTGAAAACACACAGAAGATGTTTGCAACTGGGAAAAATTCCCAGGATTAAATAAACAGCCAGAAACAGAAAAATTAATGGAGAAAAAAAAACCACAATAAGATTCACATTTAATAAGATTTTCCAGTCAATCTCTCCAGAGACAATCACGAATAACGATGGTAACACACCGAGAGAATATTTTTGGTGAAAATTAAACACAAAAAACAAACGAACCAGAAAAAATTTTCGGTTTCCAAATTAGTTCCAAACACGACAAAACATTCGACTGGAATCGAATCTTTTTCTTCTGTGTTCCAAACGAATGCAGATATTTTTTTTTCTGGTTGCTGTCGAGGACATATGCGCAAATCGAATAAAATTCTGCATGCGCAATTCGAATTCTTCGAATCGAATGAAATTCTTGGATTTTTTTTTTGAAAAAAAAAATTTTATTTAAAATTTAAAAAAATGAAATTTTTATAAAAAATATAAATATCATTGGCATCGAATTTGTTAATGTGTAAATTTAAAAAAAGGTAATTTCCTATTTAATCAGCTTTTTTTGATGATAATCTTTGTTATCTTTCTTTTCGATAGCAGTGGTGGAAAATAATTTTACAATATCATTAATCAATGACATTGGTAATGCATGTTGAAGATTAACAATTATTGCAACAACAATTTCGGAATCTGGTTCAATCAATAATAATGATGATGCACCAACAGCACCACCAGTATGCATTGCAACATTATTAAATGGTGGTTCAGCAGCAAAAGCACGACAATTTTCATGACCATTACGAATAACTGAAAATCCTAAACCATAACCACGTGATTTATCTTTTTGCCAATTTGGTGATGAATTTTCTAATGGTTTCCACATTTCATCAACAGTTGATCGTTGAAGATAACCTTTTCGACCATTAATTGGATCCGTACCCAAATAACTATACAATAATAGATTACCAAATTGTAAAAGATCCGGTACATTGGATAATAAACCACCACCAGACCATTTATAACTATTATCAACATATGGTACATTTTGAATTTGACCATCATTTGGCTTTTTTGTATCACGATAATAATAACGTGAACGATTATAAATAATTTGATCATTTTGATCCAAGTAAGTATTCAACAGGCCAAGTTCATTACGAATAAATTTTTGAAATTCTTTAGCAAAATTTTTCGTTTCCATTTGGTTTTCCATAACGGCTGCCAACAATGTATAATCATATGTTGAATAATGAAATTTGGTTCCCGGTTTGACCACTTTTGGATAAATTTTGGAGAAAAGAGATTTAAATCAAGAAATGTTTTGGTTTTCAAGGGTAAAGACTTACCTAATGGATCATCTTTAAACAGTCGAAGACTATCGGTAACTGATGAAAAATAATCTTTTTGATAAACTTCTGGACAATCAAAATCGGTTTTTGTTTTATCCGTTTCTTCTTCTTTATAGGTACGTATACCGCTAAGATGTGCAGCTAATTGTCGTACAGTAATATCAACTTGTTCATTTTGCCATTGTTTTCGTGGGAATTGTCCATCATTAAGATAATTATAAATAGAATTATCTAAATCAATTTTTCGATCTTCAACCATTTTGGCTAACATTGTTGCTGTTATTGATTTTGAAATGGATGCAATACGCATAATAGTATCACGATGACATCGGACATTATTTTCAATATCAGCATAACCTTGTCCTTCAATCCATACTGGTCGACCACGAACACTAATACCAATTACAAAACCCGGTACAGTTTGTTCAGTTTTCCATTGTAATAATCGTTGTCGACTTTTTCTGATTGCATCCGAATATAATTTTTCGGTTCTATCATTACCATCAACAACAACAACATCGATATTTTTAACGGGATTTTTTTCCAAAATCTGATCATTATTATCCTGTGATTTAATGATAGATTCGATATTTTTTTGACGTTTTTTCAATGAAATATAATCAGGATATTGATTTAGAAAACCATATGTAGAAAGGCTACCAAACGTAATCCATCCTAATGTTTTCCATGTTTGTCGAACGTTCATTGGACAATTCTTATTCAGTTTGTTCGGTGACCAACCGAAAAAAAAAACAAAAACGATCCTGTCTATTGCCCGAAAAAAAAATTGAAATCAAAAATCAAAAATCAACGATGGAAAAATGAAACCATCAAATGGAAAAATTGACCACAAATCAATCAAACAAAAAAAAACCTTGTCGATCTTCTTCATCAGCCACTACCTCTATCATAAATGAATGCTACTACGTTTCGAAGAAAAAAAATTGAAAACTTGAAAAAAAAACATTCGATAACGTCCTATATGAACGGAGCGAAAGAATGTGCATTGAAAAAAAAAATTTACGCAAAAAAGAAAAGAAACGCAAAACGAAAAATCGTTGCAAGCTTGAAAATTGAATTTTTTACTTTTTTTCGATTTTGAAAGTTTTTTCTTGATCTATCTTGATTGATTGATCGAAACATCCAAATATTGAACTTTTTTTATTAACGAATTTGGTTTGTATAATAATGATTCGAAGGAATGATTCCTGAACCAAAATCGAATCAATTTTCTTTCGAATGTGTGTTTTTTGCATGATGTATGATGTCGCTAGTGTTTGGCGAGTGTCTGTGTTGCATATATTCCGCTGAATATAGAGAATATAGGGGGCTTTTTTTTCTAATTTTTAATTTCGAATGTCAAGTTTGGTCGATTAAAAATTTTTATTAAAAAAAAATTTATTTTCCCATTTTATCAAACGAATCCAAGTAAGCTAAACAGTTTCAGTGTTGAGTCAGTAATTTTAATCAATGTTTTGTACCGTGTGTGTCCTGTTGTCAAATGTTTGAGGTGATCTCTGATGGTGGATCAGTTTGTCGATTCGTTTTTCCATTTTAACAAATTGATATTTTGTAACCAAATCTTTCTCTTTTTCGATGTTACTTTAGATGAATGATGGCCGAAATTCAAACAAATAACGTTTCGAATGAATCGTCAACAACAACATTTGTTGATATGATTGGTAATGTTGCTGCCATTGAATCTTCTGCGATCAATGATGATGGTGGTGTGAATGATATCGGTGGCCATCAAGAGATGAATTTTCAATTGGAAAACGATAATGATAATGATGATGATGATGATGAAATTGAAACTTCAAGCGATGATGATGATCAAGATCAAGATTTTGAATATCCATCCGATTTTGATCCAAATGAATATGAACCAATTGAATTTAATGAAGAACATAAACAACAAATGTTATTAATATTAAATATGATTATACCGGATCTGAATCAATTGACATCATTCAAATCAATTCAACATTCAAAGCAATCATCATCGCAAAAATCAACAAAATCATCATCAAATCAACAGCAAATTTTAGCCCGATTAACATGTTTAATACAATTTTTTAATGATTATTTTCGTCCACAAGAAATATGGCCATTATTAGATCGTTTGCCTGTTTGTATTCGAATGGATAAATCGGCAAAAATATTACAATTTGATTGGAAAGATAATATCAACAACAATGATAATGACGATGATGATGATGAAGAACTGCAAAGAAAATTACAAAAATTGAATAAATATTTTCATCGTTGGCTTTATCTATTCTATACATGTGATGAAATTATTGGTAAGTTTTTTATTTGAATTTGAATTTGATTAAGCTAATTTTTGTTGAATTTTTTT
>ERZ500997.601-NODE-601-length-10254-cov-5.398863_pt1 | contig 10254 bp, 8 predicted proteins | sample MGYA00248826_ERZ500997 | MGnify/ENA primary metagenome ERZ500997 (study PRJEB25958, sample SAMN03398524) | human skin metagenome | study: EMG produced TPA metagenomics assembly of the Human Skin Microbiome Metagenome (human skin metagenome) data set.
TACCACCACCATGTTAATCGAATTGATATCTTTTCTGATCTGATCTGTGTATTTTCACTGTTATTTCTCAATTCTGTACAGAAAAATGTTTCCAATTTCATTGATTGTATATTTAAAAAAATGATAATCTTTGTTGTTAATAATGGTCATCATCATCATCATGTTGTTTGAACATTGGATGTTTTTGTCTGGAGCCAAAGAAGAAAAAATAGCTTGCATTTTCATTTCCCTTCAACATTCAGCAAGATAATTCAATTTATTTCATCTCTCCGCTCGGTGAATATATAAGTTTCTCTCTCTCTCTCTCTCTCTCTCTCTCTCTCTAAATGTCGGATTTAATTCAATTTAAATCTCATCGTTTGTTGTTGTTGTTTTCTGTTTCTGGATCGTTATTTTCTGCTGTTTTCCCTTCCTACATTTCAATTGAATTGAATTGAAATGTTTTCTCTCTGCCAGTAGTCAAACGAAAGAAAAAAAAGAAGCTTAATTTTCTCAATTGGTTGTTGATGATTGGATAGTTTATGTGTGTTTTGTTGCCTATTTTGTTCCCTATTTTCAATAAATTGAATTGATTCACTTTAGCTGATGACATTTGATGATATGGTATTTAATCAGTACAAAACAAAAAAGAAAAAAGAAAAGAAAAAAAAAGAGTAAACGATCAGACAACAGCAAAGAATGTATTATCATCATTAATGAGTATTATGTGAATGAATGAATGATTCATCTCAGAATCACAGTTTGTTTTTTTCCCCGCCATTTAAAGAATAGATGAAAATTGCCCACCATCATGATGATGATAATCACGATGATGATGATGATGATGATAATGATGGCGGCAACTAACCAAAAAATTGAAAAATCAGTTTTTTTTTGAAAAACACAAGTTTTGATTCTGTTTAAGAATGTTTCACCAAAGAATTTTCACCAGAAAATAAGCTTATAAAGCAGCAGCAGCTTGGGGGATAATTTTTTCCACTATTTCCACTTTTGTTGTTGTTTTGTTTATAAAAAAAAAGTAAATTCACATCATGTTTTTCCATTTTGTTTTTGTTGTTTTCGATCCAAATCGAATCGAAATAGAAAATAAATAAAAAAGAGAGAGAGAGAGCCAACAACAACATCTGGAACCCTGTACATATTACTAAAAAAACTCTATGTGGATCTCTTCTTCTTTGGAAAAAATAATAATAAAAAAACGTATCCATCGAATCTGATCTGAATTTTTTCGTTTTGGTTTTGGTTTGGTTTGGTCGATATTATTCATTTTTTCCCTTCATAATATTTGTAATTGTACAACGATTGTGCAACGAAAAAAAAACTGAATGTGAAAAAACTTTTCTTCTGAATGATGTTCAAGTGAGAAAAAAAATGGAATTTTCAATTCATTCATTTTGATTGACAGCATTATTTTCTGCAAAGTGCTGCACTATTTCTACCTTCTTATCGAATTTGAATATCGATCCATATCGATCCATATATATCGATATTATTATGATTATGATTGATTGATTGATTAATCATTCTCTACTTGCATTTTTTCTCTTCAATTGAAATTGTGGTCATATTGGGGTTTTTCTTTTGTTTTTTCCTATTAATATTTCCGATCTAAATCTCCACTCCATTGGTTTTTGTTTGATTTGGTTTAGTTTGACATTTGACATTTTTACAATCAGATTTGTGACCTCCCAAAGTGTTATGTATACACACTTCTGTTTGATTTAGAGTGTGTTTTTTGTTTCGATATGTAATTCTTGTGTGTGTTTGATCAAGATGTGACAAGTCAATTCGTGTGTGTCTTTTTTTGTCTATAAAAACACTGCTTAAAAATGTCAACTAAAATGTTTGATTGACAGCAGTTAAGGCTTTCAATTACATTCGGTTGATCAACTTGTCCTGTGTGTGTGTGTGTGGTGTCACACAGTATGTATGACTCATTGAATAAATCAAAAGAAAGAATTCAATTCAAGAATTTTTGATTTTCTGATCTTTTTTTTGGCAACTTGTGAGGTATAAACAAACAGGAAAAATTTTTCCATTTTTTAGAGAAAACTTATGGAAAAAACAACAAGGAAAATAAAGTCATCATAATTTATTTGAAGCAAAAAAAAAGAGGTAAAATGATTACCTGCATTTTTCTACTTGATTGTTTACCTGTGTGTGTGTGTGGTGATTGTATGGTGCTTGGTGTGGTATAAATTACATTTTTCTTTCTGTTTTGTTTTCAAGCCAGGTAAAAAAAACAAAACAAAAAATAATTAACTTGTCTGAAGTAAGAACCGAAGTCGTTTTCAAAGTTTTTTTCAATTTACATTTTTTTTCTTTCCTTGCTTTTCACTTACCTAAACATTATTTATTGTCACTGAATTCACTTCACTTCTTTTCTTCACCTTTGAACAATTCAATCGTCCACTTCGTTGCTTAATTATTTTCTTCTTGTTGTTGAATGTCCTTGAATAAAAAAAAGAGACCAACCTCGACAATCATATATAATCATCCGGAATGATGCATTCATTATTTTTTTTCTGTAAAGTTTTTCGACCCCATGTTGACCAAAAACAGAAAAAAGAGAAAAAACTTTTCGGAAAACTTATTCATTATGAAAGGTGTTTTTATTTTTCGTTAAACAAAAGGGTAATAATCATATATTACCTAAGGATGTTATCATTTTTCTTGCGTTTTTGTTGTTTCTGTTTCAATGATGATGATGATGATTATATAAAGACATCAACTTTATCAAGTGACAAGTGTAATGATTCCTCTTCTTCTTTACTTTCTCGAAATAATTCTGAAATTTATGTTCATTTTGGTTTGTCGAATCAATGGAAGGAAAAGAAACATCTTTTGATCAGCCTGAGCCTCTCTCTCTTTTGGTGATTTGGAAATCAATTTTTGGAAAGCAAAAGAAGTTTTTCGAAAACTCAATTTGAAAAAAAATGATGGAATTTTTTTTTTGCTGTAAATTCCTGGTAATTCAATTCGAATGTTTTGAACATGAAATTTTACTTAGTTAAGTTTTTTTATTTCATTTCATCAACTTCTTCATCATCAACTGAGAGACAGAGAAAATAAAGTTTACTTTAAAACAAGAACCAACCAAAAATCTCATTTTCTTTTGATTTTTTACGGATTCGATTACAATTTTCCGGAAGAAAATTGGTAAAAGATTTCTGAAAAGTTTTCCAAAAAGATGTCCTAATGTTTGTCTTGTCCAGGGAATATTCTTGTTTTCGGAAGAATATTCTTTCTTGTAATCATCATCAGCATCATCAACAGTCAATTTTGAATGTAAAAAAACAAAAATCGATTGAACAAACATTATTCAATGATGATTATGATGATGACTAAAAATGTAAATTTAATGTTGTTGTTGTCGAAGATGATGTTCAAAAAAAAAAAAAATATTCCCATGTTGGTCAAATATGTTAATAATTTTGGCCTAAAAAAACTTTTTTCTTCATTACTTTGTAGAAGGGAAAATTTCCGAGAAATATTTGTTTTTTGATTACCCGCAAAAGATTCTTGTAAACTTTTTTTTTCTCCCCATTCACAGTATTCTTCCATAAGGAATTGTGTTTAATAATTTTTTTCTCTTTTACTTTTTTCTAGAATTTTGCCCAATGGATAATGTTCTCCCATAGGATGATTCAAAACCGAATGATTCTCACTTTTTTTAGATCGAATTTGGTTCAATGAAAAAAAAACTTTTTCGTTCCTGATGCCACCAGCTGGTCAGTTTGTTAAAGTTGGATTCGTTTTTCATCAACATCAGTTTTTTTCGGGATTTTTTCGTTTTTTAATTCACCGGATTTGTTCATATCACATTCATTCCACAGTATTCTTTTTTAAATGAACCAAACGAACCCAAAAAATTGAATTATCGAGTGGATAAAAAACAGAGGAAAAAAAGCCGAATTCTTCTTCGCTTGTATCCTGGAGCATATTCTTCTTCTTTTTTGGTTCCAGAACATCTTTTTTGGTGATTAATGTGGTTAATTTCAATTTGAATTTCAGAAAATCAACAACAACAAAGTCATTGGCCTTTTTGTTTTTCAACAAATATCTTCTCTGTGTGTCTGTGCTGTGTTTGAATTGTGTTCGTGTTTTATTTTTTTTGTGTTTTTAGTGCGATGATCCTGGATCAGGGTCTTATGTTTTTTACTGTGTTTTTTATAGTGTCTATGGTTGTGGTGATAAGTGAGCATCTTTGATTATCAACATCAGCATTGTTAATAATAAGCAAAATCAACGATAAAAATCAACGATAAAAATGGCAGCATCTACTTCACATAAGATTGGTGGTCAATTATATACCACTGAATCAATGTTATTACATTTGCTATCAAGATTAGATCAAGCAAGACAACGTACACAACAAGTACGTCGTAAACGTTTTGGCCGTCATGAACCAATATCATTAGCAACAATGCGTTATGAATTATGTACATTTGATCTTTGGAGATCAATTATTGCCGAATGTTTAGCATCATTTTTATATGTATTTTTATTATGTTCAACACATTTAACATGGAATGGATCAAATTTTATATTTAATTCAAACACACAACCAAATTGGTTAATAATATCATTATGTTCTGGTTTTACAATGGCAACATTAATACATTGTTTTGGTCATATTAGTGGTGGTCATATTAATCCAGCCGTTACAATATCATTTCTGATAACAAAACGTATTTCACCATTACGAACAATTTTATATATTTTAGCACATTGTACGGGCGCTATTGCCGGTGCTGCATTACTTTATGGGTATGTATTTTTCATTTTTTTCCAGCTTAAAATGCTGATTTCATTTTTGTTTTTCGCTTAGCCAAGCCAAAAAATTTTTTCCCCTTTGCATAACAAGCTGCTGCCATCGATTCGCTGCTGCATACAAATCACGAATCGATTACTAATTAATTAGAATTATGATCAGAATGATGAACACGTGTGTGTTTCAGCTTTGAAAAGTTTTACTGATGATTCATTTTCAGCCATTAATAGTTTTCGAATGAATATTTTTTGAAGTGAACAAAAAACTTTCCAGAAAAACAAAAAAATTAACATTTTTCTTTTGTCTATGGTTTCTGTTGTTGGTAAAAATTCCATTATATCAGTCGTGACCCGATGAACCTTTTTTTTGTTGAATGATTGATAACGTTTTGACATGGACCTGGTCCGCATTGGGTCTGCAATTTTGTGTTGTTTTTTTGATCGATCAAGAGCCCACACTACCTGTCTGTATTTTTTTGCAAATTGTTTTTTTTTCAAGAAAAAACGAATTCGTGTCTTGTTTCATGTCTGAAAGTAATTAGTTTATGGTTTCGATTTTTTTGGTTTTTGGTTTTGTGGTCCAAATTTTTGGCCAACGATAATTGCCGTTTACCTGATTTAAAACAGAACCAAACAGAAAAATTTTTCGCCAAAAAAATCAATTTTTTTTCAAGTGAAAAAAAATTTCCTGAAAAGTTTCTTTGGTTTGTTTTTTCAGCAATGAATGATATTGGCCACTGGCCATTGTTTTTTGTTTTTGTTTTTTTGGTTCATTTAAGATCACAAACTTTTCTCTTATTTTTTTTTTTTTTTTTTTTTTTTTTGGTTTTCCACTAATGATATTGATTTGATTGTTCTTGTTTTGCTTCAAAACAAAACAAAACAAAACAACTTTCAGATTAGCTTATTAGGAGATTCTTGATTAAATCAATTTGTGAAAATATCCGTCCCGCAAATCAAATCAAATCAAATCAATCTAATGTTGTTGTTGTTTGTCCAATAAAAAACACAAAGCAACAAAACTTTTCCATCTTCCACCAGAATTATGATGATGATCATCATCATCGACATAAAGAAAATCCGGATCGACACCTTAATTTTCGCAATTTGCTGTTTTCGTATTTCTATGAAAATTATATGATTATAGCCACTACAAACTGAATTACACATTTACCAATTGTCGAAAAATATTTGGAAAAATTCTCACACAAATCAACAACAACAGCAACAACAAAAACACAATATTATTATTATTGTGTTTGTGCTACCCATATTTATTTATTTATTTATTTTTACTTTTTTACTTTTCGCATAATGATAATCATAATGATAATTGTACACGAGCTATTTTTTTTTGTTTTCACCAACAACAACCAGACAGGTTTCAATGATTAAAGGTTAGAGGTCGATGATTATTATTATTATTATTATTATGGATATTGCCATTCAGTCAGTAAGTCAAACCCATCATCATCATCTTTGGTCTATGGTGGACACACATTGATCGTAAACCACAGCCTTGATGCAAATGTAGCTGATGATGATTGAGAGAGAGAAACACAATAGAAGAACGATCTAGTCACGATCTTCAACAACCTTTCCATCAAAATCCATATTGTGGATAATGTTATTTTCGTTCATTTCATTGATGATAAGGATGTAACAAAATTTTTTTTTTCAATTTTCGTTGTCGTTTTTGAACACAAAGACATTTTTTTTTTGTTTACGTGTATCACCCATCTGTGTTTAAACACACATACAAACAACAAGTGGCTTCTTGTCTTGTCGTTCTATGGGCTACTCTCAATCATCATTATCATCATCAGTGACTGTATTTAACTTTTTGGACATGACAGGGAAGAAAAAAAGTTCTGCCAGAATCATTATTCAAATTGAATTTTGTTGTTGTTGTTTACATCAGGTCTATGATTATGAATGGAAAATCCGGTGGCAAATTGATAATACGTGTGTATGGTGTGTGAGTAAAGGAAGAATGGAAACGAAAAAATCGCCCTTCAAAGATGATTTTTGAATCTCACAAACAAAAGTTGTTGACATTTTCCCTCCACCAAAATGTTATCCTCAGAAATCATCATTGATTTTTTTCCCTCGAAAAAAAAAAATGGAATGACCATGTGAAACGGTTAACCCTGAAGATCATTTGTTGCTGTTGTTTTGTTTTGTTTTAAGCCAAGAAAAAAATGATTAATTTACCGTTGTTTCATTTTTTTTCCTGATCAAAATCATCAAGGATTAAGTTACAAGTTGAGTTGAAAAATAGAATGATGATGACAAGCAACAGGATTTTCTTGTTTCTCTCTCTCTCTTACTTTGGTGGTCAGGAATATTCCTTCATACATCATTCATGGATGACATTTTCCAACAAAATGAAAAAATCCTTAATTTATTACCACCATATCTAAGAGAAAAAAAAGCTAAAAATGATGTTATCTAATCAGTTAGGTTAAAATAGTCAGAAATTTCTTTTCATAAAATCAATTAATTAATTGAGTTGACATTGGCCAAAAAAATAAATCACAGGTATCTCTATATGGCCACAGGTTGATATCTGCAGATGAACGAAAAATTTGTTTGAAAATTTCATTTCATTTCTTTCTCTTGATTTATGTTTATTCAAATTTATTTATCATCAATAGTTTGCCATTTTACACCTGTTTTTTGAATTGCTTTTTTCATTTTCTTCGGGCCACAAGACATGATGAATATTCATGTTTTTCTCTCTATCCATTTAATGGGGATGTTTTATTAATTTTTCTTAAAATTTCATATGATGTGGATGATAAGAATGTTCACCACTGCAGAGTTGATGCAAGCAAGTGATGAAATTTCAATTAATTATATATAAAAAATCTTATCTCTTTTTCGTTCGACATTTATCGATCGTTGAATCTGTTTTTTTTTCTGCTTTGGATTCGCGCGTGTTATTTTTTTTTTTTTTCCTATTCGGATGCAAAATATGAAATTTATTATCCATTCATTCGAAAAAAAAAGATTAATGACTTTTTAATGAAGATAAAAGGTGAGATTTTCATTGGAAAAGAAAGATTTGATTTTCTTTTCTCCCATTTCCAAATGGCTACTGGCTTTTGACAAAGATTTTCAAAACAAAACAAAACGAAAAAAAATGATTTAATTTTATTCAAATTTGGAATGTTCTTGATTCAAAGTACTGCATATTTTCATTATTTAAATGTTGTTCGGTCATATTGTTTACCATAAATTTTTGTTTTTCTATACAATCAAATATTTTTGAATTATGATTACCAACCCAATTATGATTATTATTATCATTATTATTATTATTTGGTTTATGTGATACATTTTTATCATTTAATGTTTTTAAATAATCATCATATTTAATAATATTATAAATATTGATTATAATTGGTTTTTGTTGTTCAGTTTTTAATCCTGCCATTGTTGTTGATTTTGCTGTTGTTGTTGTTGTTGTTGGTTTTGCTGTTGTTGTTATTGTTGATTTTGCTGTTGTTGTTGTTGTCTTCATTGTTGTTGTTGTTGTTGGTTTTGCTGTTGTTGTTGTTGTCGTTGTTGTTGGGTTTGCTGTTGTTGTCGTTGTTGTTGGTGTTGTTGTTGTTGGTTTTTCTGTTGTTGTTGTTATCGTTGTTGTTGTTGTGGCTGTTGGTTTTGCTGTTGTTACATATTGGATCGGCATAAATGTAAATGGCTGAAATGTTGGTTGCCAATATGGAATCTGTGTTACAAAATAGATTCTTGTTGGTATATTCATCATTTGTGTTGGACAAAATGGACCTGTACATTTTTTAATATTTTTATAAAAAAAATAATTTGTCAATGGATTATGTTTAATAATATTTGGATAATATTGTCCTTGACAATCATCAATTATTATTGATAAAAATTCAATAAAAATTATAAAAAAATTAAGAATATTCATTTTTGTTGTAATTTTTGTTACATACGCATCAAACAAAATTACAAAAAAAAAATCTTTAAAATAAAATTTCCAATCCTGTTTTTATATTTATTTTTAATGTTTTAAATAAAAAAAAATGAAGAATATCAAAGTTGATGACATTTTCTTTACATCATTTTTTCAATGATTATTGAAAAATTCAAAGTTGAAAAATTTGTTTAAAATGTTGTTTTTGTTGTTGGTGAAAAATTAAAAGATTATCATCATATCATTGTTTCAACAAAAAGTTTGTCGAAAAATTTCTCTGGAAAATTTCTCATTCAAGGATAATGATGATGATGACGACGACAATAATGATGGTTACGATGACAATCGAGTTTAAATTATCCATTTCAAAATTTACATTTTACTTTGCACACCGAAATTCTCATTGAATTATCACCATGGTCATCATTGTCTTTTTTTTCTGGCTATTTTCACACCAACAGATCCTCATTGTCAATGATTCTCGGATCAGATATCGTTGGCTAATTCTATTTTCAAATCTAATCGATTGAATTGAATAAGTTTTCCAAGTTGAAACCCAAACAAAGACCACCAGCGAATTTTGTTTTTAATGTGTTTTTTCATTCGTTCGTTCGCTTGCTTCGTTCAGTAATACCTTTACCTTTTATTTTGGTGAGGATGCATAAAACATCGAATGAAATTATCATAAATTTTTCTATTTTTGATGATGGCCATAGTCAGATTGTTTCGGGTGACAAAATTTATTTTTTAACCCTTTTCAGTCATTTTATCAACGAAGAGAGCAAAGAAAAACGAGCAAAAGTAAATGAAAAAGTTTCATTTCGGAAATTTCTTCTTGGCTGCTGCTTCTTCTTCAATTACCCACCGGTTCGTACATTGACCGAACGTGACTTGAAATTTTTTGTAATTTTAAAATTTTTTTCACAGCCAGAAATGAAAAAATTCTTCGAGAATTTAATTTAGAAAAAGAAATAAGATTTTATCATGAAATCTTCTTCTTTTTTTATTAAATCATCACGAATTCATGGTTAAAAAGAATCGACGTTGTTAACAACAACAAAATTCTTTGTTCCTTCTTTTCACTGATTGATTGATTGATTGATACGCTTACTTAGTGAAACCCATCTTGCTGATGATATCAATTGAAAAATCATTAATCAAAAGATTTTTTGTGTAGGATTTTTGTTTGTTTGAAGAAAACGACGAAATTCCAGACATTCCTTATGACCTCGATTTTTTTATTTGCTTGCTTGTTTCGAAGAGTTTTTTCTTACCTACACACTTATAGTCTTTTTAGCTTGTTGTTTTTCAACGGTGATAACAGGCAAAACTCTTAATAAAATTTGTTTTTTACATAACAACCACCACCAACACACATAAAACATTATCACCGAATCTACATCATAAAAAGAGAATGGAGGAAAATTTGCATCAAATTTCGTTTTGTTTTGTTTTTGTTTTTTTAACTACTTTTTCCACTAATTACTTTCCAAATTTGGATTTTTCATCAGTTAAAAATTGATCGATTGAATTGTAAA
>ERZ500997.602-NODE-602-length-10252-cov-5.576444_pt1 | contig 10252 bp, 7 predicted proteins | sample MGYA00248826_ERZ500997 | MGnify/ENA primary metagenome ERZ500997 (study PRJEB25958, sample SAMN03398524) | human skin metagenome | study: EMG produced TPA metagenomics assembly of the Human Skin Microbiome Metagenome (human skin metagenome) data set.
GTTTCAAAAATTGGAAAAAAACTTTTTTTCTTTTCCCCGTATTTTTTAACTTTGAATCTTTTTAGATTGAATAATTGAAATTGCACACATTGGCTTTGATGATGATGATCATCATAATTATCCATTCTATTTTGTTGTTGTTGTTGGCTTAACCAGAACGAAAAAAATAATAATAAAAAATAAATAATATGGACCATTTAGTTTAATTGAAAATTTTTTCGTTGAATCAACCAACGAACAAACAAACGAGATGAAACGAATCAACCAAGTAAGCTAAACATATTAACGATTTTTGTTTTGCTGGAAAATGAAAATTGAAAGCAATGATCTCTTTATTGTTTATTATTATTATTATTATTATGGTTTAGAATCAAATGAAGCATCATCATAAATCTAATTGATCCTGAAACTATGGAGGATGGAAAATTGAATGGAAAAGAATTTTTATATCGTAACAAACATAATTTGATGTTTTTTTTTGGAAAAAGTTTCAATAGCCAGCGCAAAAATATCATCATCATCATTATCATTATAAAGATTCCAATGAAAAAAAGAATAACAATGAAAAAATATTTAAAGTTTGTTTTTGTTTCAGTGTTATGCATCCTAATAATAAAAATTGATGCGTCTCAATCATCATCATCATAATCAAGCTGTCGAATACAATATTCAGTGATGATGGTGGTTGTTTAGTGTTCAAGATGATCTCTTTTCTCATTATATTTATTTTCAGACAAAATTATCATTGAAATATTCTTTTTCATAAAAAAACTTTTTCTAACCCTTTTTTTCTCCTATAGGATAAATTAATGTCATCGTAGGTAAATTGAATTCGGTTGATGGTGTTTGGAGACAAGAAACAGATCAAAATTAAGAAAAATAACAAAAATTCAATGAAGGAGAAAATTAAAATTACTTCATCATCAGCTTTGGCCTCTCCATTACAGCCAAGAATCCAAACGAAGAATTTTTCTCCCATTCTTTCCCTCTCCACCCCTCAAAAAAAACAAAGATTCAAAATGTGAAACAATATTAATCGAAATAGTCGAACAAAACAAAAAACATCATTATTATCATCATTTTGAGACTAAAATGCAAAACAAAAATACATAAAAAAAAAGTTTCTAAAGTTTCATCATCAAACTCCCAATACGAATCTGATTTTCTCCATGTTTTTTACGAAATAAAAAACGAAACAACAACAACAACAACAACAATAAAAAAAACAAATAGAATTGGAATAAGAAAAAAATGATGATGATGATCATAATCATCATCATAAACATGATTGGTTCGGGGAATTGAATGTTTTGCAAAACAACAAAATATTGGAGGGGGTGATGGTGGTAATATTGGTTTTTGGGGGGTATGTTTTTTTTATTTTTTATTTCGATGATGATAATGATGGTTGTTGTTTGTGTAATATTGGAATGTTCATCTTTTCATTATTATCTTCGACGAATCAGGATGATAATCTTTTTTTTTGGAAAGAATCATTCAAAAGTAATAACGATGAACGAGGGGGGGGAAATCATTCGATTGAGATTTTTTAATCGAATTTTTATAATGGTGGGATTCAGAGGGGGAAGAATCTGGTTCAATTTTGGTTGAAGAAAGTAAGTCTTGGCCAATCATTAGATTTATTATTTTGGACAAATTTTTTGACACAAACCAAAAACAAATGATTATTTCGACCATTTCGACACAAATTGGGAATGAAATTTGCATTTCGCTCTCAAATTGCGTGTCAGGTATCATTATTATTATTATTTCCAAAACGAAAAAACAAATACCTAGCCAAATGTAAATCGACCAAGGAGAAGAAGGTCGATGAAAGAAAAAAAATTTGAAAAATTTTCAAACCAGAAAAAAACCAAAACCAAAATTATTTCGTTTTTCTTCCAAACAATCTCCAAACTTGCCAACCGATTGTTACAATGTGTGTGTACATTACATAATACGGTAGTTAGTTTGTTTTCTGTTTTCAGATTAGTAACAAATTTCCAAGGTCACAGCATCATCATCATCAATATGCATGCATCGATTGGGTCGAAGGTCATTTGAAATCGCTTTTTTGGTTGTAATAATTCTTATATTTCCGAACAATGACCAAGGACATTATCAACGATGATGATGAGGTACCTTTTACCAATACACACACGTACCATAGTCGTTGTTGGAAAATTATCTTCCTGATCGGTGGTACATTTCCTGGTCATGATAAAATCATCAGTGGTAGTTTGTTGAAAATTTGAAAAAAAAATCCAAAATTCAAATTTTGAACTAAAAAAAGGTAGTGGCATATAATTCTAGTGGTAGCCAACCAACCATATATATTCTATATATATATATGATTATAACTCCGCCCATAATTCTTATTCTTATCATTTTTTTTGGTTCAAGAATACATTTTAGTTATATGGAGAGGGGGTGGTGGTGATTTGGTATTGCTTTTTCACTGAAATGAACCAATGAGGTGAGAAGAGCACGCCTACTTTTTCTTTCACCATCACCAACATCATCATTGCAAAAAAAAACTAAATGTTAACATTTTAGCAGCCTGGATGGCTGTTACTTTTTTTCATTTTTTTCCTTTTTCAAAATGATAAACAGAAACAAGCAGCCATGATATGTGTGTGTGTGTTAACATTTTGATAGTTTTTTGGAGAGCAGCTTGGGTATATAAATTCAATCATTTCCACAAAAATGATTGTCCATTTTTAGTTTTGAAACTTTTCAATCACCGTCAACAAACATCATTTGAACTTGCAAATCAAATTCAAAATTCTTGACTTGAACAAAATTCTTGGACTTTGATTTTTTTCCCGACCACAACAGAATTGATGATTTTGATTGAGGAAGATTTTTGACAAAAATGAAAAATAGGTAAGTAAGTAGAATTTGATTTCAATTTCGAATCTCGATTGATTTTGAATTGTTTTTTTCCCACTTTTTTTTAAAAAACAACAGAATATTCCTCATCATCATTATCCTGATGAAATTATTCCAACTTGATTAATTAATTATTTTCAAACAAACAAAAAGCTGTCCTGCTTTTGTACTCCACCAGGTGCCTGAATTGTTCATTAAAAAATGATATTGAAAATGAATGAAAAATTTAAAATCAGGCATCTTCTGGGGAGCAAAAAATAAGGCAGTCATTTAACATCCCTGATCAAAACATGAAGGTGAAGAAGGTGATGATTGAAGATGAACATTGTCGAAGACACCATTGCTGAACCGAAATGGCTTCTATATATTTTGGTGCCTGGGTAGTGCGTACTTGGCGCCCAAAAAATTCCCACTTGACAAGACAAGATAAAAATGGCGTCCCAGTAACCTAGACTTGTTTTGGTTTTTTGGTTTTTCCACTCCAAATATTAAAACCAAATCAGACGATTCCATTTTTTTCCATGGTTCAAGGTCTTTGGGTTTTCTGTTATATTTTTCTCTCTCTCCTGATTTTGTCCTTGAAATGTTTGTTTTTTTTCAATGTAAAAATTTTTTCATTAAAAAAATTAAAAAATAAAATTAAAAATTTCTCTGAATCAAGAGCTTTGTTTTTCATTGGAAAAAAATCCATCAAAAGGATTCAGTGTTCATTTCATTTTATTTTGGATGATTACCACCGAAAAATAAATGAAATGAAACGAAAAAAATGCAACCAAACAAATTCTATTGATGAATTTCCTTGGAATCCATTATCATTATTTTCTACACACTATTCATTTCTGGGCGGCAGCATAGGGGTTAACAACAACAACAGAAAAGAAGAGATAGGAATAATTTCATTTCATTTTCCATTCAATTCTTGTGTTATCAGCCAAAATGATAATGATGAATTTCCTTGGAAATTTCATTCATAAATGACGAACACACGAGTTTTGTATAACAAATCAAATTAGTGTGTGTTTTCAAAGAGAGAATAACAATACAAGAATTTTGTTTGAACAAGAATTTTGTTTGATGATTATGATGATGATATGGTTCGAAAACAAGACTTTTTTTCTTCTTTTTTTAATTCATTTTGATCCAAACATTGTATTGTTGCAGCTTGGTTTTTTTGGTTGTGACAAATGAAAATTTCCAAGGAATTTTCTCCCACACACACATCCTGATCACATCGAAATAATGATGATCATATGATGATGAGGATGGTCCTGAAGCAAGTAATTTTTCCCCCCCACAATTTTACCATCAATCCATCCATCCAAGCATATTTTTCTTGTTCTAGTTTTCTTTTGTTGTTGTTGATGGTTGCTGAAAAAAAGTGTTTGAGGGTGGGGAGAGAGCAAGCATTGAATCAAAACGTCATCATTTTCTTTCATCTGATTATTGTTGTTGTCGGTTGTTGTTTGGTTGTAAATATCCAAACAAAAAAAAAGTAAGATTAATGATAAGTAATGTGGTGTACAAGTTGGGAAATTTGCGAATCATTTAAAAATTCCAGGGAATTTTCTCTCACTCTCTCTCTCTCTCTCTCTCTTTCTCTATCCGATCCAACTATCACATCAAACACACACACACACAAACATTTAAAGATCATTCATTTTTCATCATCATCATCATCCTGATCAAACAACAGGATCCGGCCAACAAAGCAGAAGATAAAATAGTGAAATCCATTTGAAAATATATTTTTGTTTTCAAGTTTAAACAAGGAAATTGTTTCAAACAAACAACCAAAAAAAACCAAAAACCAAAACAAACAAAGAAGGACAATGGCCCTGACATAATCATCATCATCATCATCATAAGTGATTGAAGAAGAAGTGAAAATCTGAATCAAAAATCTCCATCCACAGCATGTGACATGTGACCACTGTCATCATCATCATCATTTTAAATTGTCGATTGAAATCCTGTAATAATAATGATGATGATGATGGAGATAATTCGATGATGATGATGATGATGATGACAATCGATCGATGGCCATTATAAACCATCAACACACACACACACAAACCAGAATATAATCATCTGTTTTGGTTTTCTTTGGAAACAAAAGGGGGAGGAGACGAAATAGTGATGGGGGAGGGAATACGGAAATTTTTTCTTCGAATGAATGAAAAAATTTAAAGAGCTAATCAAGGATCAAGGAAGGAACAGATGGTTTTTAAAGGTTTTTTTATACAATGTGATGGTTAAGATGCAAGTTTATTACGTAATTTCTTCATCAAGGTGTGTGTATGGTTGGGTGTAAATAGTGGAGGAAAATAATGGGGGAGGAGACAAAAGGGGAAGTTGCTGTAACTGGAAAGTTTGTTTAAAAGTTTTACGACAAACATTTTTCTTTTGAATGAATGAAAAAAACCATTCAATTTTAGATAATGTCCACCTGTCATTTCATCATCATAGTTTTGACACATTCAAACAAATCATTTGCATTTGGAAATTTTGAAATGGATGCTATTTTTGAAACAACAACAACCAGGACAGGCTAAAATTTGAAGTTGAATTTGATTAGTTAGTTAGTTACGATGAACGGATGATGGTTAGACCATCTGTCCAAAATGAAAAATATTTTTAAATGCTTTTTTAATGTTTGTTTTTCTTTTCTTTTATTCACTGGCTGCTTGAATACAGATTATTTTAAATGTGTTTTTTTGTTTTCGATGGAAAAAAAGGGGTTAATACTTGTGAATGTCACCTGAGAAATTATCAACCCTTTCTTTCTGTTTTTTGTTTTGTTGATTCAAATGTTTGAATGACTCATTTCATCGTAAAACATAGTTTTTTGGTTGAAATGTTTTTTATTACCAAAAATGTTTTTTCGGGAAAGTTTTCCACAATTTCATTCAGTTACACTGTGTTTTGTTTCCCTTTGGTTACTATTTTACTAATTTTTTTTTTGTTTGTTGAATGTCACACAGTTTGTGGTTGAACAACCAACAAAAAAGGGTTAAATCAACAATGATGTAATTATTATAGGCAGCAGCAAAAAAGACACTTTTTTTATGGTTCATTTTTTGTCATTCAGATCTTCAATCTCGTAATACGGATCCATTTTTTGAATATTCAAAATGATTTGAGATTGGTTGACTGGTTGGTTGGATGGTTTTTTGGTGGTTGAGAATCCTAATTGCGGATGGTCATATTTTTTTTGATCGTAAAAAATAGGAAATTTCCTTGGTTGAATGTCAAAATTTCTTCCTAAACCAACCATAAACATTTTCTGTTGACATTTATGACCAGATTCTATTCAAAATGGGTAAGCAAAGGGTTATTTTTCAACTAAAAAACTTTTCCATTTTTTATGGAAACGGGAAACGATTACAGCATTTTAACACAAGTTTTTTGGTGGTCAAATTTCAAAACAAAAACAGAAATCTAAAAATAATAATTTTTTTGGAAAGTTTCTACGGAATTCTGGAAATTTATCATTGGATTAACCATAATCATCAATGATTGATTTTTTAGATCTTCTTTGTTTCAACTAAAAATAGATTCTCTTTTAATCGTTTTGTAATATATTTCTGTTGTTTGTTTCACTTTGTCTCCACCACCATCTTCATTTTGCCACCCCTATTCTAATTCAAAGATAAAATATAGTCCATCCCCCCCCCCAAAAAAATCCATATCATTTGAGGAAGTAACCAAACCGAAAAAGTATTTTCGTTCATTTGGGTTAATAAATCGATTTTTTTTGATTGCGCATCCAACAGTATTTTTCTGTATATACAATCAAAACTCAAAAATAAAAGGACAAAATTCTTGGCTCTTCGAATGTATAGTGTCCGTATATATGTTTACAACACACATGTCATATGTCAAACATGAAAAGCAAGACGAATGATGATGATGATGATGATGGTTACACAGTACAAAAAACGAAAAACGAAAAACTAAAATTTCCAAATGATAATAGTTTCCAGGAATTTTTCTCCATTATCATCCATTCATTCATCCATCGATAACATTGTTTTTTTTGTTGATCCAAAAAACAATCCCCAAATAATGATCATGTTTGGCGATGATTGGTGATGATAATGATGTTCACCATCGTTGTTGTCATCATCAGCTATTTATTTATTTTTTCATCGAAATGATGCTATTTTGGGTAACAAGAAAAAAAACTTTCAAAAATGGCTTCAGGGTTAATGTTGATTTTTTCGGTGATGGCAACGGAATCAAAGAAATTAAATTTTTCAAAAAAAGTTTATTTAAAAAATTTGAAAAAAATGAAAAAATCTAATATTCAAATCAAGTGGAAAAAACAGAAAAAACGGGTTTTGATTCATTAAGGAATTTCCAAGAATATTTCTCCCAAAAACGAGAAAACGAATCAAGAATCAAATGCAAATGTTTTTTTTCACATCTTTTTCCTCACTGATTGTGTTTGATGAGATCAAAAATCCCCAGTTTCACACACACATACTGAACGAATTTAATTCTGTAGTTTTTTCCACTGTGTTTAGATTTTCGGAAAAGTTTCGCTTCAGTTTTTTTTCCTGGAACACATCAATCAACATGATGATTATTGGTTGTTTCGATGTTATTATTGTCTTTCTCTCTCTCTCTCTTGCTGACTATCGTTTCGTTTCGTTCATTTGTGATATTATCCGTGCGATCGGGATTTGTCAGTCAGTCAGTCAGTGAAGCAGGCAGGCAGGCAGTCCGTCAGTCGGGCAAACTGATGCTTGAATGAGCGAAAAAACCCGGGAAAACAAAAATGTTATTTAAATTTTGAAATTTGAAAATGATATTAACCGACGACGATATTGATATTGATATGATGATGATGATAATGTGTTGTTTCTGTGGTCTTGTCATTTATTTGTTTGTTTCCCTCTTCGATTTGTCCATCCATAAACAACGTTTATGTTTTAAATTTTATCGGTTGTTGTTGTTGTTGTTTCAAGAATGATTATCGATTGAAAATCTAAATATAGAGGAAGAGAGAGAGAGAGAGAGAGAGAGAGAGAGAGAGAGAGAGAGAGAGAGAGAGAGAAAGATGCAAAAAAAGAGAGAAAATTTCCAGGAATCGAATGAAAAGTAGCTTCTGTGTTTGATTCTGTTAATTCTATGGAAATCGATTGATTTTCTTTGGTTGTTGATGATGTTTGCTGATTCAGTTATTTGTCGTAAATTCGGGTTTTTTTATCACCATCATGCACACACACACACAGATTGTATTTGAGAATCAAAAATCGAATAGCAAAAACAGAAAACCTAAACGTCATCATAATTCAAATCAAGAGAAACAAAAAAAAATGGATAAAATTCTTTGAACACAAAGAAACAAACCAACAAGAATCAGAATTTTATTTATGATGATTTGATTGAACCAACAAACAACAACCAAAACAACAACAATAATTATTATTATGGAATGTTTTTTTCGTTCATTCGTGAACCTCATCATCATATTTTGGTTTTGACATTGATATTGTGTGTGTGTGTGTGTGACCGAAAAACTGTAAACTTGTCAAAGAAAAAAAAATTAGCTAGCTGGAGAGAGAGAGAGAGAGAGAGAGAATCACCAAACATCCACGACTAAGGAATCATAAATTTTAATTTCAAATAAAACCATGTTGTTGATGATGATGAAAAAAAGAAAAGAAATTCTATACTTGCATTTCGACAACAACAACGAAAATTGAAAATTGAAAATGAAAATAAAAACATCCGAACAAATTAAAAATCATAAAGCTAAAGTCCATTTGCGTTCTCTCTCTCTCTCTCTCTTTGCTAAAATTTATGATTATTACGTTCTCCACTAAATATATTAATCTATAGTTTTATACGCAACGACAACGATGAAAAACTTTTACGGAAAGAAATTGTTTCTGGAACAACTTTTACATATGTTTTCGACAATAATTTATACACAATGTTATCATTATCATTGATTTGATTTTGGAAAAAAACAAATAAATAACCAATATTAAAAAAAAATGTTCAACAAATGCAGTAAACAAGAATCAGACAAAAGTAAGTAAGTATACCAGGAGAGAAACTTTACCAGAAAAATTTGATGATCCATAACGTAATAATAATAATTTTTTTGTTTGTTTGCATTTTTTAAATTCTCTAGAATCGATAATAAGAAATTATCGTTTGTTGTTTGGTTGTTTTTATGCAAAAAAACATGAATAAATTATTTTCTTTGGTCATTTTCATCAGTGACTGTCATCGTGGATTTTGGCTTTTTTTTGAAATTTAATTCAATTTAAAACAACAACAAAATCCTCATAGATAAGCTTCCTTATTTTGTCGAATCGATTTGTCGAAATGAAATGGTAAATCCAATGCAAAATAATAAAAATAATAAAAATAATGGATCGTACGCACGTACTTAAGTCTATTGATGATGCTATGCTGCGATGATAGGATAATCCGTGTTAAATATATTTAAATTTGTTTAAACCACCAAGCATCAATCGAAATCTTCAATCTCTGTCTGTGTGTCTGTGTGGAGATCGTCAAATACATAACCATTTGACAAACATCAATTGTATTATCCACACTAATGATGATATGATGAACGTGAATTAGTTTCAGTTTTTGGTTTTTTGGTTTTACGACTTTTTGGAAAAAGAAAACAAAAAATTTCAGTTTCAGTTCATTGGCCTTCTACACACACACACACCATATGCATAGTATGATGATGTAACAACAGACAACAGGGTGTTTTTTTGGATGAAACCTTCTCGATGAAAGTTTCGCAATTCAAAAGTTGACTTCATCATCTTTCTTTTCTTCAAATGTTTTTACAATTAAATAGTTAACACTGTGTGCGTGTGGAAACCAATAATAAAGAGAGTGAGAGAAAAGGTTAACCCTAAATACGTGACCTCATTTAAAATGATTATTTTTTTACGGAAACAACAAAAAATTGAAGAAAGACAAAGTAAATGATCAAAAGAGATGCGATCATTTGATGAGAAACCATTCTACAACAAAAAAAAAATGTAATTCAATTTAATAGCCCAAAATGAATGAATGAATGAATGAATGAATGATAACAATGTGTTAAAGTTTTTTTTTATTCTTCTAATCTTTTTCAATGGGAAGAGGAGGGGGAAGGAAAACACCAAAAAATTCAATAAACATTCTTTTCATCGAAACACGCGCGGAGAGCCAAAGAGAGAGAGAGAGAGAGAGAGAGATATTATAATTTATAGCCATTAATAAAAAAAACTACTACCATATATGAATTTAAATAAAATTTAAATTAAAAAAAAATGGAAAAATGGAAAATGAAAATTGATGCTTATAAAAAAAAACTACAGATAGATAGATAGAA
>ERZ500997.603-NODE-603-length-10249-cov-7.797037_pt1 | contig 10249 bp, 4 predicted proteins | sample MGYA00248826_ERZ500997 | MGnify/ENA primary metagenome ERZ500997 (study PRJEB25958, sample SAMN03398524) | human skin metagenome | study: EMG produced TPA metagenomics assembly of the Human Skin Microbiome Metagenome (human skin metagenome) data set.
TTTTCAAATATGATAGTCAAAATGAATGTTTGTTTGTTCAAACCATTTGTTCTGTCCGATGAATTTATCCATTTCGATTCAGGTATAGAAATTTAAATTTATCGCCTGTAAAAAAAAGAAAGGATGCCGGTCTAAATGATAGACTAAATGATAATGGTTTTCCTTGCTGTTGTTTTGGGGCGTCGACAGCATTGTTTGCCAATGTTATTTATGGAAACCATCAAACTCGACGCGATCAAAAATACATTTAGCAACAAAAAAAATGGGCTCTAGATTTTTTTTTAGAATTGGAAATTTTGGAATGAAAATAAATGTCACTTTGATGGCTATATGATTGTATTGTGTAGATCGTATATGAGGAGAAAATTTATGTCCTATCCTGGAAATAGCAATTACAGATTAGGACAAATAGCCATCAATCGCAGCGTAAGAAAAAGTGAAAGCAAGGTAGCCATGTTTTATGTTAGTCGTATATCAAGAATAATGTAGAATAGGGGGGTATTTGCAATATTTTTTTAAAAAAAGTTGTGACAATCAATGTTTTTTCAACCATTTGGCAGTAGACCGGTTACCGGACACAAAATTTCAATTTCAATTTTTTAGCACTATAAATTTTTTCTTTTACCTGTTTGTTGGCATAGAATTTTTTTTTGTTTTGTTTTAACACTGCAATAAATTTTATCTAACTAACGATTTATCTATGTGTGGTTTTTCAATGAAAAAACAACCGTCTTTCAGCAGTTTCTTTTCTTGACAATTTTGGTGAATCCCTTTTCGGATATTTTCGCAATCGATGGATCATCGTGGCTATTTGATAGATTATGACTCACCATTCTGGTCCAATGCTGAAACATCAATCATAAATGATGAACTATGTCATTTGTTTTGTAGATCACCATCATGCATGATAAGACCACTAAAAAAACTTGAATCAAGCGAGCGAATGTCTCCATTTTCTCTTATCTCAGCTTGAACTGTTAATAATAATGCAACCGGAAAACCAGAAAATATAAACTAACGTTGTCGGTATTCTATCTATCTTTCTATCTATCATTCACTTCCTATGAGAACTTTCATCTTTCTCTAATTTGATTCAAAATTGTTGCCTAATGATTCATTGAATTCCCAAGAAAAAAACTAGGCCTGTTTGTGGTTTGTCGAACTCGATGATAGTGCCGATTGATGTATTGTCAAGTCGGATGTCATCGTCATCATGTTGAATTGACAGAGCATGCAAAGTTTTATTCATTTTGTCATGGCCGGACATGTTTATATTGTTATTATTTTACTTGCTTGTTTAATAAGAATGTGTGTTTGTGTTTATGTTATACAAGTTTGTTCTGTTTGTCGTTCATTCGCATAAACAAAACAAAAAACAATTTCAGATTCACTGCCCGGATAGTACAAATGATGCTTAGATTGTCATAATGAGCCGTAAACATTGTTATAAGCAGATTAGATCATATTTGAAACAATTATTTTCACAACTGATGTAAAACTTTTGCCCGAGGGCTTGCCAAAATTCTCAACTGTAAAAGAATCGAGATCTCAAATAGATTTTTATACCATTAGAACGCGTGCAAGTTGTTCAGACAGTCTAAATAATCAGCTTATCCATAATGGGACATTGATTGTCTTCCATTACATGGATTCCATTTGTACCACCATCACAATCATTTTGTATTTAATCGGGTTATGATGACGGGCAATAACCATTCAATATTCGGAGACTAACCGATCGATTCAATCTTCTAGCTTAAATGGCCACCGTTCAAGACCATCAGTTTTTGATCGGAAACTTTATCCCAGAGTTATGGCTGAGCAGTCATTTGGTCCGATCGATTCTTTAGCTGTTCTTTTTCCAAATTTGAACTGATGCTGTGATTAACTTAATTACAATTTTGATGGCTCATGTATTTCCGTATATATTCAAACGGTATCTGTCTTAACATAAATTGGTCTGCTTTGGTTTGGTCAGTAAAGATTATAAGTAGCAATAATGGCTGCTACGGATTGTCTTGATCAGTAATGCCAATTCAAGCCTAAATTAATAGCCGCTTAATTCAGTCTTAATTCATTGAATGGTGGAAATTGTCTAACGCGAAAGCCTAGTGTTTGTTGGTAAATTGTTCAGAATAATATTGGTTTGGTTTAAAAATGTATGAACGTGTGTCGTGGATTGTCATCTCGAATCATAGGTATCTGTTTTGGGCAAATTCTAGCCATTTTTCATGATATTAGTTTCTGTGCATTTACAGTCATTGTGTGATGATGAGAATGGCAAATTTGGTCGACCAGAGACGGTGCTAATTGTTTTTTATTTTTTTTTCTACAAATGACTGGACATTGTATGTATTGATGCTATGACCATCATCTATCATGATCACCATTGGCACGCAGCCATATGCAGCGGTGCGAATCGGCAATGTAGCTCCAAACAAGTATAGTGACTTAAAGATAGAACTCATAGAATCGATTGTTCGCTCCATTCATTCGCATCATTAATAATTAACTTTTTTCTTAGCTCGGCTCCTTTTTTTTGTCTCAGATTTTTCATTTGCGCCCAGCAAAGATTTATGGCTTTTTTAGTACACTAGTCAACCACAGCCGTACAGATTCAACACAAATAACCTAGCCACAATTGTATCGATAAAAGCAAAGAAAATTAAATGGGTGGTGAGTGACTTTCTTTGTCCATATCTGCCAGTCACTATTGCAGACGTTTTCATGTTATTTAAGTTCCGGTTATAGTAATGTGTCCGGAAATGTCATTTTAGCTCACCTGCCGTTATTCTATTTATTCGTCCATATTTTACATGTTCTTTTATCATTAAATTGATAAAAGTTTGATTATTGCCCACTAAACAGTGGTGGCCACCAGTTATACTTACATCTGTATTGCTTTCTCATGTGATAAAAATCTCGCCCAGCAGTTGTGATGGACCCTAATCAGAAAAAGATCTGTGTGTAGCATGGTAATGCATTACTCTTAAAAATCCATTCAAGCGTCTATTTTATTAATATTACAATACAATTTACCATTGCAAACCTTAAACAAACTAACAGTGTTTGTGTGTGTGATTGGAAATTACTTTCCTATGAACCCAATCTGGCCAGCGAAATGAATTACATTCAATGATTGAATCGTTGGTCAAATTCACTATTTACAATGCTAAACAATGAAAATCATTATTGAATTCATTATTATCATTACAGACTAGAACGAAAGATATTAAACTTGATAATGGACAATCGTTCTCTATTATCACCATTCGATCATATGGACAAAGTTTATTTAACCTAATTGATTAATCTGCCTTTTTTTTATAATCGAATAAACTCTCTATTTCTCATTATGACAAGTAATTTGGATGTACTCCTTTGGTTACAGGTTTGGACATTATAAGTTGTAAATGTTGGAAAATGAAAATGAATTCGATCCATTCCAATTAAAGTTTTTTTGTACTAAGTGGGCCAACTTTGTTTTGTTTCGGATCGTGATCAGAATGTAGTATAATAATTCACGTGCAGTGTATCATAATTATTCAGACAATAGTTATAATGGATTAAAGCCGGACGGAACAGGAAGTTCTTTATTCATTGTTCATTCGAGATTTCTTGTCGGAATCGATTAGAAAATCGAATTGTCTATTTTGCTATTCTAATTGATTACAATTGTTCATTGTTGTCATTTTTTTCAATATTATTATTCTAACAAACCTGAGATAGTCATGATCAGTGATGCATTCATTTGTTCATTGGTCCATTGTGAATCTGTTCATTCATTTCTGCTCTGATGATCTAATTGTTTTTCGAATACAATTCTTAGATATGACTATGACAGTATGATTGCAATAACTACGGATGTAATCATGAATGGCCCTGTTCTGTTTAAGGCATGCAGATAAGCAAGCTTTCCATTGATAGTTTCATGCAAGAATTATCCAAAGAATTCATTGTAAAATGTTGATTAAAGCTTGACTAATCTCTTACAATTTATTTTCATCCTTTTTTATTGAAGAATAACTTACAATTATAAGTTTTTACTAGTTGATAATGAATAAATTTTATTCTAAGTTGATTTTTCGCTAATCAACCAAATGAGCATTCGAATCGTTTGCAGCATGAATCTATGTTCGTTTATCTGTTTGTATTTAATTTTAAATCATCAAAATGGTCATTTGAACTGAAAAAAAAGAATTGCTTATTATAAGTAGGATTGATCGAATTTTTTTCCCAATGACAACATTGATCATTTATTGGTGACCAAAGCACGACGTGATTCGTCATCCAGTTTTATTGAAACCTCTGATGATGGTTTATTAATGTACGAATCAATGATGATTTATTGGATTCATTTGTTATTGCTTTGGCTATAACCATAATAAAAGCTTTACTGTTCATTAGTAAAGAAAATGACTAACTTTATCCATTTGCAAAACTTCTATTTGTTTGTGTTTCAATTTCATTCACTAAAAATGTTGAATTACTTTTTGATGATCATATTTTATCAAAACTTTTAGATCCATGGCGATGACGATAGTGCCATGACATTTGTAATAAAGATGGCCATCATTGGTAACTGTTTGCGTGATATCAGAGGTCAACGTTTGTTCCAATAGACCAACTGGTCCATGTATTATTATGACGATCATGGTATTTACATTACGGTCGACTGGTGCTCGCGTGTCTGCTACTTTGTATCATCATATGGACTTTGTTTGCTTAATAGTCGAAGGCCAAGTCGATTAAAACAGTCATTCTGCCCTAAGATGATTGGGGTAGCCATTAAACTCGTCCGTATATAATAATTCATTGATGTGATGTAAATTTAAGGCAATAATTTAGTTGCACCATCAACATTATGATGATGATGATGATGATGATGTTACTAACAATAATGGGCCGGAAATTATCCTATACTTTTGGCAAAGAGCTTGATTATCAATTTAGCCTTGGAAATCGCTGTTTGAATTTTCCTTTTTTTTAAAAATAAAAATAAAAAAAATGTTATCTATAAACGACTCTATTCCATTGAAATAAAACTGTTCGTTTACATAAGACCTAGTCACAATAAATGTATGTCTCTATTACAAAAATGTAAAGGTTTCAGATTACTAACTACCGTAGGTTTTGATGCTGAACATTGTTGCGGCTGCTAGGAAACCTATGTATCGCTTCGATATAGTATATTTAGATTTCTTGTTTTACAGGAAATTAAACACGATCCGTATCGATTGATTCAAACAATCATTTCCAAACCGAATAATATGTCAGTAATATGATAGCTGATTGATAAAAATTCAAGAATGCTGACTACAGAACCCAGATTCAATTTTAGTTTAAAAAGTAACTCCGTATTCCATTTTCATAGGATGAAACATATAAATGATGATTGTCTCTGAGCTTCGCCCACCCTACCAATCATTTGACGTTCTCGGTGAATTTCTGTTCCAACCGTAAAAAAAACCTACAAAACTCAGTACAGATGGCCATTTATCGAGTAAAACAATTGGTCCGTTGATTTGGAAGGTTTTCCCGTTTCGACAATAAACACTTAGACTGTTTGTCACCTCTCTCCCTTGATTTGAGATTTGTCCGGTCAAACACATTGTTTATGGTTTGGAATCGCCTGGATAGAAAAAACCCCATGAGGTCGGTATGCTTTTCGAATGTGGCAATTATTGATGAAATCAAGTCAAATACAACTTGTACTAATTCTAATTTACGGTGTCTATCCCAATGAATCTAAACAACTAAAGTTTGCATTAATTTCTAATGTTCAGATACAAATGGATAGTTTGGATAGTTTGAATCTCGTTGATTTTAATATATGGCAATTCGAATCATTTTATAGCAAGTAATAACACAAAACAACCAAATTTATTCGGTTAATGGATTCGTTTTCTTGTCAAATCTTGGCATTAGCGTCAGATCTCATTTGGGACATAATGTCATAGTTGCTGAAGTCACAATCATTTTTTTTTGCATTCGATATCAAGCCTGAGAAATGTGGCCAATTGTCATTGACATATGACAACAACCGACATGTTTGCTATTTTATTGCTAAAATTAATGTTTGCTATTTTTTGATTGTATTCTACTGATGTATTCGAAAGATATGCATGACACAACAACCATGACAATATGACATTTGTTTCCCAGGTCATCATCACCAATGAGCCCGTTCCAAGATGTATACAATGATGATGATGAGACCAAATTAAGGCCAATTGATTTTTTTTTATAGATGCCACATGCATGTGTGTGCATCTTATCTCATGCATGAAACCTGATACTAGAATAATAATAATAAACAAAATAATTCAAGGAATCGCAGCTGGGTCATCTACATTACATGTCATCCATATTAGAAGATGATGACAGGAAAACGTGTATACAGTGTATGTCAATCAAATTTTGTAGACAAAGGTGATGATTAGTTGACGTGTATGGAAAGGTCATGAAAGATGATAACCATATGACTCATCATCATCATCAAAATGGTCGAGTTCATTTACTACCATCCGGAAAAAATCTCAGCTTCTGGAATGTTATTATTATTAAAATTCTTTGCTTAGGTCAGAATTTTGAATCTATTTATTGTTGAATCATAAATGATTGTTGAATTCATGATAGAAAAAAATCCGAATTTATCTACTTTTCGATTCGATTTGGCTAATCGTTGTGCTTTGTTGTGTTCGATTGTTAACTTACACAATTACACGATTATCTCGATTATCACACATTGAATATTATTGTTTAGCTTAGTTTAATAATGGAAAGAAAAACATTCTCCGGTATATTATGAATGAAATAATTTGTCCTCCCTTTTCATTGGTATCCAAAAAGAAAATGTAATGTATGGAATGTGAAAAATAATAATAAGATGGACAACATTGCCAGATTTTTTTTTCGTAATCAAACAAGATGACCATTCATACTTGTTCATTTCTATTAGTATGTAGCAAATGGAATCGTTATTCGAATTTATATTTTTTCAAACTATTATGATCTTGTTACCCGACTGAAAGAGGAAGAAAAAAATGATGTCCTGCACTGCGGTTGATACAACCCCTGATCATTAGGATAGTATGCTTAAGTATGTGTGTTTGTATTGCATTATATCCTTAATATATCAAAACTATGTTTGCATCGTTTCGAATTATTATTACACATTCGGCATTTATCATGAAGTTGGCCGGCATGACAATATCCAATGTGTATTTTGTATATGTAAGTTATCCATTGTTAGATGGAATTTCTAATTATCTATCACCAATGGCCGATTTGAAGAAGAGAGAGTATTTTAATAGAAATGGAAATTTCTATCCGTACAATCATCACGAACTATAACAGGAATTGGATCGATTTGGAGTTTTTTTTCTATTGTATTGTTAAATCGGCTGACAATATATAGCAGCTGACAATAGTCGATGAAATTTTTTTTTTTGCAATTTCTCGGCATATTTTAAAATGTCATTTTATACACAATTTCAATATCTTATTGTTTGTTTTATAGTATATTACGGTAAACAGAAATACAGGCCTTGAGAATACAAATTCTTATTTCCTATAGGCCTCATGCCAACACGTTCACAATTTTGTGGCTTTGTCATCGGATAAAAAATTTTGGATAGATCGAATAGGATTCAATTCCGTTTTTGATTTTAAAAAAAAGTTATGAGTGGCAACCTGACGACAGAACTTTATTGAATGCGATGACAAAGACAAGTTTGCGGATAATAAAAAAAAATAGTAATAATAATAATTGAATCGAATGAAATCATTCTAGTTGTCATTGATGAAAGCCATTATTCTCCTTGTCAATCCATTCTTTGCATTCATCATTATAGCAACATTTCGAATAAGAACTCAGATTTGGTTTGGTAGTAGTTTGTTCGTTACGTCTCTTTTGTTCAGTTTATATTGTCGAATACAGAACCGTAAAGAAAGAAGAGAGATGGTAACCGGGTTTTTTTTTGATTTTCACCCAAAGCTCAATATGTCACCACCATTGGTGCAAATAATTTGAAAGCATGAGAAAAATCTTGTATCATCTTTCCTGACATCTAATTAATTCTTTATGTAGTACAGAAATTTGTTGAAAAAAATTATTACCTTGAAAAAATTCGTTTTTACTTTTCTCACACATTTATGAATCAGGTAAATTGTGTTCTACTATTGAATTTTCAAAGCAATAATGACGTTAACCAACCAAAAATCTTTTATCTAATAATGAGTATCATAAATGTTTTTATAGTTATCGATTGTGATGTTCATATTAGTCAACTAAATTGGTAGTGGTCCACTTAACTGATCATTCATTTTCATTCGAATTGACGGGCGTCGATTCCGTCTACAATCAAAAAAAAACCATTTTGTAATAGTTTATATTGCTATCAAGTTATGATCAACATAATCAAGTCAATCACAGTATTCATGACTTGAAAATGAAAAGTGAATCCATTTTGGGCTCCATCATCTACATTGTAACAAAAGGGATCCATGATGGGCAATCGGTATTAAATTAATGAAAGATGCATCCCAATTAGTTATGCGAATGTTAGACCGGCTTGACTAATTGCCTATAACCGATTTTTGTTATTGTTGTGCCACATGTGTTGTGCCATCCGGATATGATTGCCGTGCAATCAAAAGTTGTTAAAGGATGCCATCCAACAAACAAAAACTCATTTTGTAACACACATGATTTGTGTTTGATTGGATTCGCTTCTATTCTTGCAAACTTTTTTCCGTTTGGCCACCGGAATAGCAGAACACTAGAAAACCCGAGTCAGGTTTTTTCAGTACCGATTGGTAAAGGCCAAATAGATGATGATTTTAGTTGATGGAAGAATTTGTGATTCATTGTCATGCTCGTCAGCCTATTTTGGCTTCATTTCATTTTCAGGCTTCTTCGAGTGAAACTGAAGTAAAACAATCAATCTAGATATACTGATTTTACCGTTTTATCATTTTCGAATAGTTTTTTTAGTTACTAAAAAAAATTTGGATAAATTGACCAAACTCATTAAAATGTCATTTAGAGGAATTTTTTTTCAGCAAATTCATTTGCTCAAACTTTAAAAAATTTGCATTAATGACTTTGGTTGGCGGTCAGTTGATATCGCTCATAATAGCATGCAAAATTTTTCACATAACTGAAAGAGCTGTCATCATCACTTGTAAAGAATGAGATAATTAGACAATTAATCTAAATTATGCATATAACTGGATGACTAAATTTGCATGAAACCAATGACCAGACATGTACCATCGAATTGATGGTTAAAAAAAAAATGGCAGCTGGCTGGAAATCTGTTCCCGGCTTTAGCATCAATTTTTTTTTCTCAATTGAATGTTTATGACCCACATTCTCAATATCCAAAGTGTTATAAACAAACACGTGCCGTCTTTTTCATATAATGATATATTATGAACAATTTAGTTTAATCATCTATCATTTAACAATGGTAATTGTTGCTGTCGCCTTATTGTCTCTTTATTTTTATATTCTAAATCGAAATTTGTTTTTGAGGTTATTGGGTCCGATTTCTTATTTTATAATATTGATCATACAATCGATTCGTCCAATCATCATTCATCACGTGCATACTGCTATGTATGTTCGCACGTGGCATCAAACCGTATTGGCCATAAAGCTGTTGACAGTGACAGTTGGGTGCAACAACAAAAAAAACGATCTGTTTATCTATAGACTTATCGAACGTGTCCAAAATAGTCGAATGGTAGATTATTTATAGATGCTGGGAGATTACTTGCTGGGATTAATCTTGATATAATTTCATTCATTTCAATTTGATAAGAATTGCCCAATTCAATGTATAAGATTGTTTTTTTTACCACTGAATAGCCACACACACACCATAAATAAATAAAAACCAAACCTTCATCACACACCCACACACGCGCAAGCAAGAACAATTATATCCTCTTGGTTCAAGTTATTAAATTCTTCTCTTTTTCAATTTTTCTTTCATTGAATCTCCATCATCGAATTCATTTCTCATTTCATACGGGAGAAAATAAAAATGTGCTAGTGATTGAATAAAAGATCGAAATTTTTTTTCGATTAATTTTCGGTTCAACAAAAAATTCTTCTTTGATCCTTATCAAGTTATGTTATTGTTGTTGTTGTTTTTCGTTAGCCAAAACAAAGCCATTTTTTTTTTTGAATTCGAATCAAGAACAATAGACTAATGGAGTGTAGAGAGTTATTCTTTAT
>ERZ500997.604-NODE-604-length-10244-cov-6.154971_pt1 | contig 10244 bp, 9 predicted proteins | sample MGYA00248826_ERZ500997 | MGnify/ENA primary metagenome ERZ500997 (study PRJEB25958, sample SAMN03398524) | human skin metagenome | study: EMG produced TPA metagenomics assembly of the Human Skin Microbiome Metagenome (human skin metagenome) data set.
TGATGATAATAAAGAGACACAAGAATCTTTTTCTTTTCTTTTTTTATCCTCCAAATTTGAGATGGAAGAGAAAAACGTAGTAAGATTTTTGTTTGTTTGTTTGATAAAAAACAAAAACAAAATTTTTTTTTTGTTTGTTTGTTGTTGTTTTGACATGTGATTTTGATCCATTCATAGAGTGGATTATATAATTTTCACATTCGAAAAAACTTACCATCATCCTGATTGAATGGTTATTCAATGATTTCGGTTTCATTATTTTCCGGTAATTGTATTATGATTGATCTTTGTCGTCGTTGTTGTTGTTGATGACGATTATGCCGTTGATATTGTTGTGGATGATTTGTTGATGCAAAAGTTGTTGATTTTTTAAAATTTTTTTTCAATGGTAATCCTGATGATGATAATTGCTGTTGTTGTTGTTGTTCATTGGCTATATTTTCCATTTCAATTTTTGTATTGAAAATTGGTGGATTAGTTTTTGATTGATTTTTTGTTTGTTTGATCGCCGTTGTTGATGATGATCTGGTTTGATTTATCGAAGGAATTTGCGGTTGTTCTTCATCCTTGAATTCCATTCGTTTAGCATAAACGAAAATCAATACGAATGGAACGGAAATAATACCAATCAATGAAACGAATACAATCCAACCGAATTGCCGGTAAATAACAACCAAAAATATTGATAAAAATACCAATGATATTGATGTTAATAATAATCGGGCACGATGTTCGGCCAGATAGCAACATAATTGTTGTAATTTGTTGTTGTTGCTACGATTATTATCACCACCACCACCAATATTATCAAGCATTCGATTATTATCGTTTTTCGATGAAAATGAACGTCGTGATGTATTATTATTTACAACACGATAATTTGATAATTTTTGTTCATTCATTGGCCAATTTCTTGGACAAACAATAGTATTGTATGATGATGATGAATAACCGTCATCACAATAACCACCATGATCATTATGATGATGATTTGATTTGAATGATTCTACTGTTTGCGGTAAATTTCTCATTATGTTTTTTTTTGGTTTTTTTGTTGTTGTTGTTAGTTACAAAACTGGTGGTGGTGGTAGTCAAAATGTTGTTCAACAACAACAACAACAAAACAAAGATTACACCAAATATGATAATATCATTGTAATTAATTAATTTTCCACCGTAAAACGAAACATTTATGATTTTGGCACGACAGATTCATTTACAACATCCTAAAAACAACAACAACAACCCACTTCTGTTAAAATAGTTTCCACCATTGAATTCTGTACATTCGAATATATTGTCGTGCAATGATTCGAATTCCGTAACAACAACAACAACAACAAATGAAAAAAATTAGCCATTAAAAACAAAACAAAACAAAACAACAAAGATAATGTACTCATTAAATAAATGACTTGATTATCGAAACAGAAATGAAATGAAACATACACTACCACCACCACCACCAAATGATAACGAAAAATTCTTGTTAATCTTCTTGATTTTTTTCAGCCAAAAAAAAAACACCGAACAAGCAAAAACAATCGAATCTGGTATGTGTTTTGTTGTTGTTTTTTATTTATGATTTCATTTTTAATTTTGATCCAGAAACTATTCAAGGAACATGGAACCAAAACAAAAACAAACAAACCGAATATGAAAGAGAGAGTGAATAAAGACCTCGCCTTAATAATAACCGAAAACGAAAACAACAAATCGAAAATGAAACATGTTTGTTTCATGAATGATGATGATGATGATGATGGTGACAATAATATAAAAAGAAGAAGAATTTATGAAATTTTTTTTTTTTTGATGAAAGATCCATTTAACCGAACGACAACAAGAATCTTTCCCAAAAACACACCATTGAAATTAATACAAACAATCAACCAAATATAAAAAAGGGGTACCGCCTATAAACCGACGACGACCGAACGACTAATAATATAATCTGACATTCGATCAATTAGAAATTGACAGGTACGTTTTTGTTGTTGTTGTTATTGTAACCGAGATGATTATGATGGTGATTCTTTTCCAGGCCATAAATTCTATTTTTGGTGCAAATATATTGTTTCATCGTTGTCACACACACACACACATAGATATTAAATCAACCATATCTGTATAGATAACGAATAATGAATAACAACGAAATTGGAAAAAAAACGAATAGAATTAAATCAAAATATGGCAATTTTGAAAAAAAAATCTCATGGCAAATCCACATTCTCATTCTCTAAATGACTCACACACATGATATAAAATGCAGACAATTTGACATGGAATTCTGTTGAATAGATTTTATTCTTTTCTCTTTTTTTTTCATTTATTTATTTATAATCATATTCAACCAATCTGAATTCTCTCTCTTTCATCAAAATTTATTCCTATTTCATTGAGAATATGAAACCAAAACCACAACAACAACAAAAGGCGACAAGATAGATTGGCTGTCCTTGGAATTTCTGGTTCTATTGTAATGGATTACAATCAAAATGAAATAAAAATTTATGACAAGCCATAATACCTTATCTATCTTCGTTTTTTGACTGTTAATCATCATCATTATCAATGGTCAGTGGTCATTATTCGGTGTTTTTAGAGATAAAAAAAAACAACAAAACACAAAAAAACGAAAAAACTTATCGATAAAACATTCGAAATTCGAAATTATCATTAGTTTAGGTCCAGTGAATCCAGATGGCAGAATATTCGATTGATGGAATCCAGTTTTGTTTTGGTTTTTGTTCGCGTAATCCATGGCAAATGGATACCACCAATCTTGACTGACCGGTTCTTGTGGATGATATAAGCATCATGACCTTTTTTTAAAGATTGAAATATGATTTCGTGTTGTTGTTGTTGTTGCTCAATTAGTTGACAAGTGATGGTCGTTTTGTAAAGTTTTTGTTTTTTGCTCCAAATTCAAAAAAAAAAACCTTTTTTTTTTGATAATAATGACCACCAATATTCAAAAACAACATTCGAATATAAAACCGGTGATGAAAAATAATGAAAAATGTCCCAATGTTAATCAACCATTATCAACCAATAAATACAATTCAGAATGGTGGCTTTGTTTTTCGTTTATCACTGTGTTGGCATTTGCAACAAGATTCTATAAAATTGCCGAACCTAATCATGTTTGGTATGATTTTTTCGATTGAATTGAATTCTTTTGTTAACGGTTTTTTTTGTTTTCAGCTGGGATGAAACACATTTTGGTAAAATGGCAAGTTGGTACATAAATCATACATTCTTTTTCGATGTTCATCCACCATTGGGAAAGGTAAGAAAGATTGTTTTAAAAAAAACTTAATTAACATTTGATTTAGATGCTCATTGCATATGCAGGTCATTTAACCGGATATAATGGAACATTTCCATTTAATAAACCGGGTGATAGTTATGGTGATTATCCAATACTTGGAATGAGAATTTTTTGTGCAACATTAGGTACAATGATTGTTCCTTGTTCATTTGTAATTGTTTGGAATTTATCACAATCACTTGCAGCATCAATAATGGCATCAACTTTATTATTATTTGGTATGTAAACAGAGGGTTTTTTTCGAAAATTTTCTAAAACTTTCATTATCATCATTAGATATTGGAATGATTATCTTATCTCAATATATTCTATTGGATCCGGTTTTAATGTGTTTTATTACCTGTTCAACAATGGGTATGACAATGTTTTATTCATTGGCTGATCGTCCATTTCAAACACAATGGTGGTTTTGGCTTAGTTGGTCAGGATTTTTTCTAGCTTGTGCTATGAGGTAATAATAAGCAACTAACTGATTTGGAAAAGATTTTTTTTTTAATGAAATAACTTTCCTGTAAAAATAGTGTAAAATTTGTTGGATTGTTTGTCGTATTATTGATCGGCATATTTACCATCAATGATTTATGGAATATTTATGGTGATTTAAACAATTCAATCATTTTGGTTGTAAAACATTTTCTTGCACGAGTATTATGTTTGATTATACTACCAATTATTGTTTATATGGTATTTTTTTGGTGTCATTTAACCGTACTGAATCAAAGTGGTAGTGGTGATGGTTTTTATAGTTCAGCATTTCAATCAACATTGAAAGGAAATTCATTATATAATGCATCGATGCCACAATTTGTTGCTTATGGTGCTACAGTAACGATTAAAAATCATCGAACAGGTGGTGCATATCTTCATTCACATTGGCATCTTTATCCCGAAGGTATTGGTGCTCGTCAACAACAAGTAACTACTTATTCACATAAAGATGATAATAATAAATGGCGTATTAAAAAATATAATGAAGAAAGTACGGAAAATTCTGAACCTATTGAATACGTAAAAAATGGTGATCTAATTCGTTTGGAACATTTAGTAACCGAACGAAATCTTCATAGTCATAATGAAATGGCACCGATTACGAAAAAACATTTTCAGGTTACTTGTTATGGTGAAAAAGGAATCGGTGATGCTAATGATGTTTTTCGTATTGAATTTGAAACGGGTAATAATGGACAATCATTAGAAGCGGTAAAAACAAGATTCAAATTGGTTCATTATTTGATGAATTGTGCTATTTATTCGCATAATAAACAGCTACCAAAATGGGCATTCGAACAACTTGAAGTAACATGTACGCCGAATGTTTTCGATACAAAAAATACATTATGGAATGTCGAAGATAATTATTTTCCACGTCTTCCAAACGTCAGTGTTAATGTTTATGCGCCAAAATTTTTTGATAAATTTTTAGAATCTCATGCTGTAATGTTACAAGGAAATTCTGGTTTAAAACCTAAAGAAGGTGAAGTAACATCTCGTCCATGGCAATGGCCTATTAATTATCGGGTATGCGCGGGATTGATTGGTATTTTTTTTTCAATGACTGATTTTATCGTTCATTTAGGGACAATTTTTTTCCGGTAATGATTATAAAATATATTTACTTGGTAATCCAATCATCTGGTGGTTAAATCTATTGATGTTATTCTTCTATCCATTTATCGTTTTAATAATCATTATTCGACGTAAACGAAACTGTGATGAAATTCCATTGATCGAAAAAGAAAACCAAAGATTTTTGTCCGCTTCCGTTTGGCTATTCATCGGTTGGTGTTTACATTATTTTCCATTCTATGCAATGGGTCGTGTTTTATATTTTCATCACTATTTTCCTGCTGCAATATTCAGCTCAATGTTAACAGCTGTAATTCTTGATTATCTATTCAATGCCTTACCCATATTGATGGTATATATTATTTATGATCAAAAATCAACAGACTATCGTTATCAAAATGCTCGACTAGTATTGCATTTTATTTACGGAACATTCATATCGGCAATTGCATATAGTTTTTATCTATTTTCACCATTAGCATATGGCATAATACGATTACTTACATCAGTGACCAACAGTCATGTTGGTAATAGTTCTACTGGTTCTTCTTCCATAATCATTGCAGCAGGTGCAGCAATCGGTTCACAAAGTTCATTATCCATTGATGGTGGTGATTTAAACGCTAATCAAATTGATTATAGCAGTGAACAACAAATGAAAAGTCTTCGTTGGATGGAATCATGGGAATTTTAAACCAAATATCAAATCAAAATCAATGAAAATAATATATCATTTTTATTCATTTATTTAAATATATCAATTTTTATTTGTGACAAATTATGAAATGAATGTTTGTTTGTTTGTTGATGAAAGATGATTTAAAATGACTATGTTTTTTTTTGCAGATTTTTTTTTGTTCAAATGAATAATTTTTTTTTGACCAGTGGTATATATGGTGAGTAGACAGTCATATGGTAGTGATGGTGATGTGTGAGAGAGAGATTGGAAATTTACAAGGGCAGGATTTTCTTCTTTTACACAAAAAAAAAAATTTAGAGACAGAATCACTAAAAAGATTAACAACAACAGGCAAAGTAATGATAATGATAATGATGATAATTTCAACAAAATCAATTAATTATAATAAGGCGCTAAAATATTGATTGATTGATTGTTGTGTGTTAATTAATTAATATCTGGGTGGATGTGAAAATTTTTTTTTCAGTTTTAAAATATTATCACCATGTACAATTGACATAAGGCAAAATATGCAATACATTTTCTTCCGTTATCGGACAATTTTCATTAATATTATTACCACCAGTCATTACATAGGATGATGTCATTTCACTAAAATCATGCCAAACACCATCTTTATCATAATTTCCATTAATACCTTCCCATTGTTCATTTTCTAAACGATCAATCAATGTTGTCAATCGTTTTTGTTGGTCATTATCATTATCATCATTATTATCATTCGAATTTGATTGCCGTGTTTGTTTTCGTCGCCTTTTCCGTATGATCAATTTGACCAGTTTTTTTGTTGATTCACCATCTTCATTATTATTGATTAAATTAATACTATTTTCTTGCTGGTCAAATGATGATAATGGTGGTGATGATTGTTTACCATCATTACCATCACCACCACCATCATCATGATCATCGTTCAAAGATCGCTCTTCATCAACGATAATATCGTTATTATCACATTTAGAAATATCACATTTTGAATTGGTTGTTATTTGATATTGAAAGCTCGTTTCGTTATCATTATTATCTAAAGATGATGAAATATGTTTACTATTTTCATCAATTTCATATTCTTCGATAAATTCTGATTCATTTGTTGGTTGCTGCTGTTGTTGTTGTTGTTGTTGTTGCTCATTTTCATCGGCAATGATATTGTTGTTTTTGTCATCATCATCATCATTATCAAAACAAAATTTTTGCATCAATTCAAAATCATCAGGATTAACTTTCGGTAATTTTGAATAAATATCCTGAATTTCTTGATCAATTTTTTCTGCATGATTAAATAATCGATCAAATTGTTGACATTTTGATGATGATGATTTGGTATTCGAATTATGTGATGATTTTTTTGATTTCGATCGATTATTACCATCGACTTCTTCGTCATCGTCATCATCATCTTCATTCGAATCTTCATAATATTCATCATCATCATCTTCTTCTTCTTCATCACCCGCATATGAATCACAGAATTTTGATGAATCCGGTGAGATTGAATTCTCACGGATATTATCAACAACATCATCATTATCGATATGACGCAAACGACGAACTTGTGCCAATTTTTTATTCAAAATAACATTATCAAAACCATCTAATGAATTATCTTCCGAACGAAAACCATTACGTTTTTTATGATAACCATTTAGTTGATGATGATTATGATGATTATTTTTTCTAAAATCTAAACTAGAATCTTTGGTCAATGGTGGTGGTTGTTGTTGTGATATACACGGTGAAGATGATGCCGAAAATGATGTGGTTTTCAAATCATTATGTTTATTCAGCAGGATTTTTGGCGATAAATTTACATTCAATTTTTCAATCAATTCTTGTGTTGATTGTGGTCGACGGCCACCATAACTCATAACATAATTAATATTTTCACGTAATGAATCATTTTCATTTTCTTCCAATTTTCTTTTACGATATGATCGTTGTTTTGAACTTGAACCACCATCATCCCATTTATTATTCGAACAATCATTACTTAGATTTGATAATTGTGATGAATTACTATCACCATCATGAATATCTAAATTTTTATGATTATTCGCAGTTCCGAATGAATCTAGTGAATCATTTGGACTACAATCAAGACTTGCACTACCACCAGCAGCAGCAGCAACAAGAATATTAGGTGTTGGTGGTGTAGTTCGACGACGATATTCATTATTAGGCGATACTGTTGTTTCTTTTGTAAAAATATTTTTAAAATTCTGTAAATTTGGACTACAAACACCATTCGTAAATGGTGGTGGTGTTAAAATTGTTCGTTTAATTTGCAGCTGTTGTTGTTGTTGGTTTTTTAACGATGGACTTTTATTTCGGCCATTGATCGTCATCGATTCCGTAGCATTTTTTGGACTAGCAATTTGTGAAACATTCAATAATCTATTATGATTATTGATAGGGTTGTTAGGTGAAACTATTGGCGATAATGATGACCGTTGTCCATAAGGTTTTGATTCTATTGGAAACAAAACAAAAACATTAATCTTTTCTCAATGAAAAATCAGAAAAAAAATTCATACTTTCATTCGATGAATTAAATGATGATACATTATGTTGAGTTTTAACCCGTAATAAAGCTGGATGTTGACTACTACCAGGCGGTGGGGTTAATTTTGAATCATAATATGATTTATTTATCGAACCACGTGGACTAATTATGGAATTATTCGAATTAAATGGACTGGTCAATGTTGAAATATTATTTGATGATGCGGATGTGGATGTGGATGATGAATGATTATTACCACCACCGCCAACAGCTAAATCACGCCATGTTTTTATTAATTTTTTAGCTCTTTTAGCCAATTCTTTATCGGTTGTTTTTCTACGTAAATCATTGATATATTTACCCAATCTAGTTTTCTGTATTCAATTTGAATGTCATTATTTTTTTGAATTAAAAAAAAAATAATGATAATTTCAAATACGAAATAACAATATATATTTATCAAACCAACCTCCAAATCATCCCGTGTAACATGTGTTCGTTCAAGTATGGATATAATTCGATTAACTTCATTGATATCTTTAACCTGTTTTTTGTTCAATAATAATAATAATAACCGAAATTCAATTAGATTCGTATTCGTATTTACAAACAAAATTCAATTCAATTATTATTTAGTATTTGACCCGTGTAAAAAGATTTATTCAATAAAAAAATTACATCACAAAAAGACAAAATTTAGATTTTTTTTTCAATTAAATTTTTATTCATTTTTTTCGGTTTGAAATTTTTACAGCATTCAACATCAATCAATCGACTAATACATTCATACAAAAAAAATAAGACTTTTTTAAACATCTCTTAAACCGCACAAACACACGTACAAAAAAAACTCAAACGCTCACAAATCAATCAAGAAAAAACGCATCAGAATATTGAATAATGGGTCAATATTTTTTTTATTCATTTAAATACATACATTTGATTGTTCGTCGAGAGCTTGTACCAATCTATCCTTAAGTTCGATTATTTGTGAATTTTGTTGCTGCATCGAGAGCGCGAACAAATTTTTTTTGTTAAGTTTGATTGATTGATTGAATGACAATATCCCCCCCAAAGGATGATGACAATCCAAATCAGTTTTTCGTTTGTTTGGTTTTTTTTTCAATTTTTGGTTTGCAGATGATGTGATGAGAGCTGAACAACAACCGGAAGACAAAAATTAATAAATTCTGAAATTTTTTTTTTCAAAGAAATTTGCTGCCGGATCGCATGAAGAAAAGTCAATCAATGTCGTTATCGTTCGTTTCGGTTAAAATTCTTCAAATACTGTAAATTGTTGGCCATATTACAGCACACACATAAACAGTCTTGAGTTGAGTTTTTGTTGTTGTTGGTGGTGGTATTATATTCTTGAATGAAATTTAATGATTGATTAAAAAACAATTACCACCGCAAAACGATTGGATTAAAACTAATAGAAAATTTTACAACACAAAATTAGCACTGAATTAAGATTTTTGTAAAAAAAATACAAAATTTCGCTGGTCACTTAGCAAAGAAACAAAAAAATTCCTGTGATAAAATTTTCATTCAAATTCTTGTTTTTTTTTTTTTTTTGAAAACTGGAATTAGGAATCGCGCAGCGACATCTTGTATTCGAATTCATAATTTTTTTTCTAAGTTTTGTAAAGAATCGAATCAAACACAAGATGGCAACACATGTTGTGTTGACAAACATCAAAACATTAAAAAAAATAAAAATAAAAACAAAAACATTACCGGCAATAGATCAGATCGGTAATTCATTTAAAAAAAATCATTAGCTTAAAATCAGGTATAAAAAAAATTCGATCCAAAAAGAGATTAATCGAGTTGGTCGGTTTAATCGAGAGTTTTGGGTTAATTTTTCACTATCAAAAAAAAATTGTTCCATTCAAAAAAAAATTCCATCGTTTTTTTTGTTAGACTATTTTTACCTGTCTAGTTTTCATTTTCGAATAAAAATTATTCAGAATATTTTGAGCAAAAAAATTGTTCTCAGAATTTTCTCAGCAAAAAAAAAAGCTTAGATATTCAACTAAATATCATCGATATAAACAAAGATTTATAAAAATATTAATATTTAGTTAATTATAAAATTAAAATTAAATTTTTTATAATAAAAAATTAATTAATTA
>ERZ500997.605-NODE-605-length-10238-cov-8.558283_pt1 | contig 10238 bp, 10 predicted proteins | sample MGYA00248826_ERZ500997 | MGnify/ENA primary metagenome ERZ500997 (study PRJEB25958, sample SAMN03398524) | human skin metagenome | study: EMG produced TPA metagenomics assembly of the Human Skin Microbiome Metagenome (human skin metagenome) data set.
ATGAATGTGAAGCAAAAAAACCGATCAACAATGAGAATTGCATGAAAAATAGTAATAAATTTGTTTAGTTCAAATGGGGATTTCCATCCTATAGATTCAATGTGGTCAAAATCGAATAAAAATTTAACATATAATAACGAATCACATTGTATTCTTTTTATTTTGCCAAAAATGATGATGGCCCAATAAAATTTAAATAAAATGTATTGGTTTATCATAAAAACAATGGCCATAAAAGCCATATCGATATTTATATATGGTCATATGATAAAAATGACTTAGATCCCATAGAATTAATATCAAATCAGCTATTTGGAACAAATTTGACAATAAATAAAATCAATTGAATTGAATCTCATTTGAATAGAATTTTATTTGTCAAAAATGTTTTTCATTTGTTTGTGTTATAATCGAAAGTTACCTATAGTCATCATATATTTATGGGAGACAATATTCGATTCGATTTACAATTATGATTGCGCACAATGAATTCATAACAAAGAATTTGGTCGATTGGCAAAAAAAAAAGACCACTTGAAAACTTTTTCGTCGTTAATTTTAACAATTGCCACGTAAACATTGATTGTTGATTATGATCAAAGAAGTGATCCGTGAATTACACTCCACTTTAATAAAATTGATCCATATAAATGAATGAATAATCATCATCACATGATGAATGATAGAGAACCAATATTCAATGAAATTTATTCGTTGTCCAAAAGTTTCTAAGAAAAGCCAAAATAAAATAAAAAGTAAATGGAAAGCCCAAGGCTTTTTTGATTATTTTTGGCAATTACTTTTGTTGTTTTTCAATTTAGTTCGTATGCTCATCACTAAACTACTGCAGGTTTGTATAATTACGAAAAACCAGGAATTATTTGGATTGATTGAAAGACATTGATGCATAACTTAGTCTTATGCAATCAATTGTTGTTTTATGAAGTGAATTGCCAATTCATTCAATTGAAATCGTCAAACTTTTATAAATCATTTTACTATACAGTAATATCAAAATTCAGAAAACAAATTTATTCCAATATAATAAAATCATGAAATCATTTTGATTAGCAAGAAAAATTACAACGTATTAAATTATCAATCAATAATCTTTACCACGGGAAACGACCTCTTTGCATGTTGGCCGTAGAATAATCGTATGCTCATATTGGGCCGTATATGATCCTTTGACATCACAAAGCGGAGGATAAGGATCCACGATACCTTTTTTACATAAATCATTCAATGACATTAGGTATCGAGTTTGACCAAGACGATCAAGCCATCGACGACAGAATGCTAAGGTGCCAAAATTCTGATTGATAACATTTAACAACTGCTTCGAACCGGTCAATCTTAAGGGAACATGTTGGACGTGGAAATTTTTCATGTAATGTGATGTCTCCATATCATCGTTCACTAATCCACGGCCAGTAGAACCAAATGTTTCGATGGCATAGACTTCACCTTCTTCCATTTTGGTTTCTTCACCACCTTTCACGATTGGAACCGTTTTTCCAGCATGAATACGATACGGACCAATTGAATGGCCATTCAAATTTCTAATCGATTTTATCGGATATGATTTACCATTCAATTCGAGTTCATAAGACTCCATGACTTCTTGTATCGATTTTCCAATATCACAAAGTCGTACATCAATACCGGCTTCACGGATTCCGGTGTTTGTTGCATCTTTGACTGCTTTCAAAAGTTCATCATATTTTGGATCAAAAGTTAATGTGAATGCACAATCGATGATATGACCATTAACATGTGTACCGAAATCGATTTTACAAACATCGTCATATTGAAGTACAGTTTTATCACCAGCGTTTGGAGTATAATGAGCTGCACAATGATTCAACGAACATCCAGTTGGAAAAGCTAATCCAGATTCGAGCCCATTTTCAGCAATTAATTTTCGAGCCGTATCTTCCAAACGTTCGCAAATTTCAATCATTGTCATACCCGGTTTAATGTAGTCTAGCATATATTGACGAGTTTGTCTATGAGCTTCAGCCGCACAACGAAGATCTCGATATTGATCTTCAGATGCTTCATCCATTGCCTTTTTTTCAGCCGATGTGATGCGATATTTGGCAGTATTTTCATCCACACCAGGATGTTCACAGATTTCACCAAGCGGAAAATTGCCATCTGGATATAAATCTTTAATGGGAATCGATGGAGGATCAGTTTGAACAAGAGGAGAAGTGATAGTCGGTTTCTTTTTGCGGTGTCGTTTTTTTTTGGATTTTGCTATAGGACCGTCACCTTCACCTTCAAGATCGTCCATTTGTAATTGCGATTCGATTTTATCTGAAATTTCTTGGACTTCATCAGGAGTCTCGGCGATGGTATCTGATTCGGTAGCCGTTTGTTTTTTCTTTTTTTTATTCTTTTTCTTTTTAGCATTACTACCTTTTGATTCTTGCCTCAAATCGCCGTCATTGTTGTTTTTCTCATCATCTGAAATGTATTCATTTGCTTCGGCATCAACATGTTGTTCACCTTTATCAACATCGGTTATTGCTGCAGACATGATTATTCGAATTTTTTCAATTAAAAATTGAAAAATAACATCAAATTAATTGGCCAAACAAGCGAGCACGTGGAATACAGGCCACTATTTAAACACAATCGGTATGACAGCAGTCGCTTTGCTTAGCAAAAAAAAAACCATTGAGTTGAATATGGATGAAAAAAATACAATTTAAATATCCGGTTTAAATTATTTTACAGAATAATAATTGCAAATATAAAGAAATATTAGTATCTGATATGTTTTTCAGGAATATGTTGGACCCATTTTCCAAATTAATGCATAGCAGCAGCAGCAGCATGATCATGCAGATTCGTTTAGTTTCCTTTTTAATCACATTACAATCAATACAGCATCAACAAAAAACAAGTCGAATAAATGACAAACAAGTTGTTTTTGATTGATTTATAAACATAACATATCAAAAAGCCACATAAAATGAAGAGATAATTGAATTGATCATACGATCCTTATAAATGATGATGATGATAAACATTGATGATAAATCGATGAGAAAACCGAATATTTTTTCAAACATCTATGGCTGATTGTCTACTGATCGAGATTATCAATCTTGATTGCCTTGAAACGCAATCAAGATGGCAAGCTACCTCAAGATACACAATAAATTAATAAATTAATATTTAGAATGACATCACTCCTTCCAAACTTGACCAAACTGAAAAGATGTTCCATATTTAATGAAATATTTTATTTTAATCATTTAATGTGTCATTCAACTTTTACCATTATTCAGCAGCAGAAATGAAAAATTGGATCAAAATGATTGCTATAGTTTGCGACGATTTTCTCGCTTGTGAAATTTTGATCGAGAAGATAACTTATTACAAATGTCACTGCCTGTATTTGCTAAATATTTTCTTTAAAAAAACATCGATATTGATAGATATGAATAATAATCAAATAATGAGAATGTCGTCATCAAACGAAATGACTTGAGATTAATGATGAAAAAAAGCAAGCTGGCAGTAGCATCCATGTCTTGAGAGATGATCATGTATGTGTATGAAGATCTTGTTTACCTTAGAACAATCAGGATAGCGAATCTGGATATGGATGATTCAAACGATGATTATGATGGTGATGATAATCACTTTATAACTAACTTGCTGACAAACATGATGTTGTTTTTTTCGATCCCAAATAAACATCACTTGATTGATTGATTTCCATTTGTGACCAATTTTAATAACGGATATTCGAATACGATTTAAAAAAGTGGCAGTGGGCCACGCTAAAAAATTAACAACTAGTCTCCAATTCAACGAATCCATTTAAAGAATTTTGGTCTCGGACTATTTATTTGAGTGAAAATTGTTTGTTCAAAAAAAACTTCTAAATTTATTTTTTTAAAAATGATTTCATTTGCAATTATTGGAAGGAGTGTTCAACGAAATTTACTTAGATCAGCCAACATGGTAGCCATGATTGACCATGATTGTCATCATTCCATACTGTGTTTAGAGTCTTCCAACTTTTTACATTCATCATCAAGGCAGTTACATAGCGAGTCATCTAAAAAAAGACAAAATCTATTGCTAACAAAGCGAAGATTCTCCAATCATGTCCATTATAATCAAATTCAACTGGAACCATGTCCAAATTCCTTTCAGGTGATAACCATAATATATTACATGCACATTAATTAACCATTTATTATGCATCTTGTAACTAAAAGGCAAATGATGCTATTATCAACATTTTGGATACTAAAGATCGATCAAAAAAGCCTGATTGGAAAAAATTGGTGTTTGGTCAACACTGCTCTGATCATATGATCGAAATTCATTGGAATCAAAACGAAGGCTGGCAAACACCACGAATTGTTCCCGTTCATCCATTTTGTTTACATCCATTCGCCAAAGTTTTTCATTATGCTCCTGAAGTATGTATCTATTATTGTCATCATTTTATTGTTATCATTTTAAAACATCTAGATTTTCGAAGGAATGAAAGCCTACCGAGGACTCGATGGACGCATTCGAATCTTTAGACCAGAATTGAATATGAAACGTATGCGGCTGTCGGCAGCTCGAGTTTGTCTACCTGATTTCGATGGTCAACAATTGATGGAGCTTATTAAAAAATTACTAATCATTGATGGGGAATGGGTGCCTCCATATGAATCAAAAGCTTCACTTTACATTCGACCAACAATGATAGCAACTGATGAAGCTTTGGGGGTGTCCCCGACAACCAAATCTATACTATTCGTCGTAACTGGACCAGTAGGCCCATATTTCAGTACAGGTTTTAAACCAGTATCATTACTAGCTGATCCAAAATATGTTAGAGCTTGGCAAGGTGGTTCCGGTGACCGTAAGCTGGGTTCTAATTATGCACCTACAATGTTAGTGCAAAGAGAAGCCATCAAACAAGGATTACAACAAGTGCTTTGGCTTTATGGTCCTGATCATGAGCTGACCGAAGTTGGAACGATGAATATATTCATGCTAATGAAAGATACAAACGGAAAGCGACAATTGATCACCCCACCATTGACTGAAGGACTAATATTACCTGGCGTAACGAGACAATCTTTGATCGAGCTGATTAGGTCACAGAATGAAATTGAAGTGATTGAACGTGTAATTACTATGGCTGAAGTGAAACAATTGCTGGCTGAAAATCGTCTGCTTGAGATGTTTGGTTCAGGAACAGCATGCATTGTATGCCCAATTGGTCAGATTCTATTTGAAAAACAATTGCTCAACATACCTGAACATGAATTTACATTGAAATTGTTCAAGGAATTACTTGATATTCAATACGGAATCAAAGAATACGGAGATTGGGTGCAAATAATTGGATCTGCTTAATAATCAATTGGTTAATTTTTAAATTTCAAGGAAAAAATTAATGACAAAGTGAAACCGACTATCTACTGATGATTAAAATCGATCGATGTTCTGTTGTCGTTGTTTTTTTTTATTATAATGATCTTTACATTAATGAATTAATAATAGAACCGACAAGCAAAAACTTTTTCAAAGTATTTCAAAAAAAATTAATGTTTAATAAATCAATATAGGAAGTATCGAGGAATTGATAGTACAGTGTTAAAAATGACGACCATCATGAAGAACATTTCAAATTTATGATGAACACAGTCATCGTAATAATTATTATCATCTTCATCGTAATAATAATCGTCTTCATTATAATATTCATCATCATCATCTGATGGTCGAATATTTTTCTTTTTTGACGATCGTCGATTCAAATCGAAATTACGATCCGAAATATTTGTCATCATCAATTTGTCATTGAAACGGGGACCGCCATCCAAAACAGCACTCCATTCTTTTCGCGGAATTGTTGTGGTCAATTTAATTTTCTTTCTTTTTCGTTTTCTCTTCGATTTGTCGTTATTTTTCGTCGTAGTTGTCATTGGATCGATTGATGTCGATGATACTCTTTTGGGTAACGGCGGCTGTTGGCTACGATCATTTGGATTCCATTTTGATTGACTTTGTTGATGGATTTTGCTGGCTTATTATTTGCGATCCAGATGTGAAATGATATGAAAGAGGAAAAGAAATGAACAATGATTATAATTGAATGAACAACAGAAAGGAGGGATTTGAAAGTGGTTTACAAATCGATTTTGAATCGATTGACATGCAATTAATTTACTTACAATAAACTTTAACTTGTTTCACCTGACGTCCAAGAGAATTATGAGCATGACATTGGTAGAGGCCCAGATCTTCGGATGATAAAGATTGTATGGTCAACTTGAGATGACGTTTATAGCCCTTTTCTTTTACCGATACTTCGTACTTCGGTCCGCTTATGTAGATACTTTGTGATTGTGAACCAAATGTCCAATAATTTAATGGAAGTGGATAGGCTTCGATATGACAATCCAATGTAATATTAGAACCAAATGGCGCTCTGCAAAAACATATTTTTCCAAAATATAACGACAAACTGAACCTTAATTCAACTTTCAGTAACCTACCCGATCTCTTCAATTGGTATCCAAATCTGTGGAACAACTAAAACAATTCAATGCAAAAGAATATAATTGAAAGAAAAAAAATGATGAATGAAAAGTCAATCATGGCTTACATTGTACGTTAAGCAATATTCGACGGCTTACTGATGGCATTACACCATTCGATGCAATACAAAGCCATGCTCCAGAATGAACTCTACATTTGAAATTGAAATGATGAAAAGTTGGATTAAATAAAATTATAATAACCTTGTCACTCGGGCTATTTCCAGTAATTCGCCTTCGGTTTTATTGACTAAAAAAAGGTAGTGTATCAATGAATTAAGGATTACAAATGAATAAAAGTGGTAACCTACCCATAACATGTCGATTATTGTGTCCGTTGGAGCGATTACCTAACGGAACACGGGCTCCATCCTCTCGACGCCACTAATGATTGACTGATTTAATCACATAAAAAGATACATATGAATACACACAAACCTCAATAACAGGTTCTGGATAGCCTCGAGCTTTACATCTTAATGTGACATTATCGCCTTCTCGAACCAAAACATCATTAGAGGATTCATGGTCAATGATATCTGGAGGCACAACTACCCTTAGATATCCGATCTGTTTGCGCAACGGTACAGTGTTGATTTGACACATATACCTGAGTGAAGAGATTTATTTTCATTGACAAATAAGAGTCAATTTTTAATTCAAACTTACCCACCACGATCAGAAAATTGAACATTACGTATGACTAATATGAAATATCGGATCCTATTCATCATTGGTTCCAAAGATGAACCGGGTATTTCGGGTAAGAAATCATTTCCATTGAGTCCAACATAGCCTCCAGCTGTTTGACTATCGATTTGGCTTTCCTCCAACAATGATATCCGAGGATCTCGAGTAATAATATGTGTCTGTAATGTTAGAATGCTTTTCAAATCGTCACGTATCCATGCCGCCTAAAGATACAAAGATGACAATTGTATACAAATAATGATTGATAAGTGTTAAATACTTACACTATATGAGGCTAAATTCCGTATGATACAAGCTAGACGAGCCTCGCGACCAACCTGAGCAGTAACATTGGGTACGTGTCCAACAAATTCTGGCAATGAACTTTCATTATTTGTACCGTTTACATCATCCACATTGTTGATATGAATGTTTTCTGTTCGGAACACACACGAACAACAGAAAAAAATTCATTATTAAAACATTTGAAAATAAATAGGAATAACAAATTACAATCGAACTATCAAGTTCGTTAATCAAATTTGATGTTGACTTTCAACAATAATGAAAACATTTACATTTGTGTGTGATGTTCAAATTCTAATATTATATAAAAGGTGGATAAACACATTTGAATACAAGTTTATCATTTTCCGATCAAAAAAAAAAAAATCCATTTGAATAATTACTCTGTATGAAATTTGAAAAATGAATCTAGAGGGTTTGTGATATTAAAAAAATGTGGAATGTAAAAAGTATTCATTTGAAAAGAAGCAATTAATATAGTTGAAAAAAAGTATAGAACAAATAAATAGAAATACAATGAATGAATCATATAGGAAGTTTGTTTGAAGTATACAGACATCCAAGTGGTCATTCATTTTTTTATATAAATGAAAAAAAAGAAATCGGTTTGAGAAGGGCGTAAAAAAATGAATTGTGAATTATTATTTTAATAACAAAATTCATTCACAATTCTATTAAGGTAGCTAATTATGAATGAATGAATGAATAACTTGGTAATCATAGTCATCGGGCACATCATCATCATCATCAATAACAAAAGAAAAAACAATCGTAATAAGAGTACCGGTTATACATTGGGGTACGCGTATCGACATGTTCATACAATTATTTTCCTGGCCTAAAATTTTTATTTGGTATCGTCCGTAGTCGATGAATTTTGGCATGGAATTTGGTGTGTATAGAATAATTTTTAATTGTGATTGAGATCTCTTAATTTGTTGGCTGCATGCATTGTTGCTGACATTGCTGCTGTTGGTCAATATTGTATTTGAGTATATAATTACAACCATTATTACGATTATGATGGCCCCTTTTTTTCTGGTTTCATTATAATATGATGATGGCTTCATTTAGCCAAAATAGTAATCAAAAGATGTATAATTAAAACCAAATCGATGAAATACAGTTTTGTAGAACAAAGGAAATGGATAAAACAAACACACGGACAGACAAATCGAAACTGAGAGTGGAGTGATTAAAAGTCAAATAGTGTTTGCGTTGCATATGCAAGAATTGGTAGATTCGATTCGTCTGCAAAACTGGGTAATCGCATTTGCTATAATTATCATTGTCAATAATGAGAAACAAGCTATAACTATCGATGAAAAAAGGATGGATTCATCGATAATTGTATTAATCAATGACCATTCATGTGACAATGACAATGTTATGTTGCTGATTAGGATAATCGAATTGTTTCAGACAATGGTGTCGAATGAATCGAATCGGATAATCATCAATGATGAGAATGAGAAATTTAACCTCAAGGTTTTTGTCTTTATTGAAATATGAAGTATGGGTTCAAATAAACTCTCTCGAGTCTTGTTTGTTGTCTAACATTTTTTTTACTGTTAGTGTGAATATCAAATGAATCATTCAGTTTAGTTGAAGAAACCAACTTTATTTGATCATAGGCAAACCGTGACGGATTGTTATAACAGTATGCAAATATACTCATGAGAGAAAAACAGAGAGAAAGATTGAATCATTGAAGTTGACTTAGAGCCAGAATCAAGAATCGTACAGAAACAAATAGAAAACAAATTAGTTGAACCGGGAAAATGGAATATGAGGGAAAAAATTATAAAGCAATTTTATGGAAACCTAGTGGATAGAATTGCTAATTGGCAACAATTATTACAATGATGATCAACCACCGAAAATAACTAAACGAACCATACGCGATATCAATTTCAGACTTTTGTTATGAATTTGAACAGATTACCTTTACAAACTCATTGCCTATTCAAATACACAAATATGCACAAAAAAGGCACTGAAATCATTTGGAATTTTTTTTCGAGATTCAGTATGTGGCCGAAAATTACCCAGGTTAATAATTAGCATTAAAGGTGAATAAAATTTGAGATAATCATAGCAAAACTGAGGCCATGGTTATAAAAATAAAATAATAATAGAAAGTAAAATTTCTTTGAAACGTGCATTCCAAATTGTGATCATACAAGAAGCGAGAAGATAGATTGGATTCAGATGGAGATCGCATTGCTAATGACAATCAAATATAGAATCTCTATCGGGCAATTCATTCATTGCCCGATGCCTGCTAGGCTAGCATTCATTTAGTGTTGGTTATCAAAGTGATTATTTTGTTTAGCTGTCTATATATAAATGTCTGTGAATATGATTACCATTTTTTTGTACACAACAATGAACAACAATATATTCGGGCATTAAGGTAGGTAGAAAAAAAAATTAATTTACATTCAAACAATGAAATCGAGAAAATTATTCACAAGATCAATACGGGCAAAAGTGTGTTCATTGATGATGATGATGATGATGTGTCATGTTATACAAATAACTTAATTATTTTTCAATATACAATTTTCAACGGATTGTCTGCCGGTTCTACAGTGTTAACTATTGATGATGAGATGCGAAACAATATGGCTATATTCTCATCATCATTGTTAATAAATAAATATTTTA
>ERZ500997.606-NODE-606-length-10238-cov-6.738879_pt1 | contig 10238 bp, 15 predicted proteins | sample MGYA00248826_ERZ500997 | MGnify/ENA primary metagenome ERZ500997 (study PRJEB25958, sample SAMN03398524) | human skin metagenome | study: EMG produced TPA metagenomics assembly of the Human Skin Microbiome Metagenome (human skin metagenome) data set.
AAATCAATTAATTAATTATATTATATTTTTAAAAAATTTTTACAAACAAAAATCTAGATGTTAATTACTAATTATGTGGGAAAAATCTTTGTACATAAAATGTTTTTTTTTGTATTTATAAATTATGATTTTTTTTCATTGAATTTTTTTGTTTTCTATACAATATTCACATCATTACGTTGTTCAGATTTAAGTTTAACAAATTCTTTTGCTACCTCATCATTAGTACGTTGTGATAATATACGTAATATTGTCCAACCAGTTTCATCCAGATGAATTCTTTTAGCTAATGGCAGCCAACAAGAACAACTACCTTGATCAATAATATCTTTTAATTGTATAACGGCAATACCAACTAAACGATCTTCACGTGCAAAACAATAATCTTTAACAACAAATTGTAATTCAAATCCGGATACTTGATTTTCATTACTAATCAGACTGGGTGGTGAAAAACAGAAAAAAAATCAATAAAAATCTAATCAATCAAAAAAAAACTTACAAATAAAAAATTTCATTATAAGCAGGTGACCAATTATTATGTTTAGATTTCGTTGCATATCTTCGTTTTTTATCACTTAAATTTGGTCCAATCATACTGATTTCAACAAACGGTTTGAACATTGTATTTAATGGCCATTTAAGTTCATTACATGCTATGACTAAAAAGTTGAAAAAATATGGTTAAAAATTTTCAAAATTGACCGATGACGATTTGAAATAAACTCCCTTTTTTTAACACTTACTTTTAACAGTAATTTTATGTTCACCCGTACCAGGATGTGTAAACATATCGATTTGAATGGAAATTTCACCAACCGGTCCATCTTCTTGTGTTGCCAAATCTTGTGATGTTTGTGTTGAAATAAATGTTTTTATCAATGAATCAGTTGTTTGTGTATATAATGATAGGGCATATTTCAATGATTGTAATTCGGAACTTTTATCCAGATATGATTTTTTCAAACCATTACCATTTGCATGAAAATAAAGTTTTATCGTTTCTAATGATTCTTCTAATATTGAACAATGTTTTGGTGATAAACTTTTTGCACTTTGCATATTCTATATTTGCGCATGGGGGAAAAAACAACAAACAAACATTAGTCATTTCAAATTTCAAATTACCAAAAATATTACCTCAATAACATTCAACGTTGGTAGTTTACTATTTTTCAATAACCTTGATACATCTTCAATTTTTGTATTCGGTAATGTTGGTAGCAGATTACTTTTTTCCGTCGGCGGTAAAACAATACGTTTTTCAATAGCAATAATAACAATACGCCATAATTGTTTTAGTACACGTTTCAATACTGTACGTTCACAATATTCAGCATATGTTGTTAGTTTTTTATCCAATAAATCCATTAATGGATGTAATATTTGATCAGCATATTGTGATATTTCTGCAGAATTTTTTTGTCCTTGTTTTGATTGTGCAATATTTGTATTTTTTATCTGAAACAACAGGACACCCATTTCTTGTACACTTTGTTTTATAGTATTTTCTAAACTTTTTGAAAATATTCCACTTAAATCATCCAATGCTGAATTCAATGTTTGCTGAAGTTGTGTTAAAATACTTGCAGTATCTTGTTCAAGCTTTTTTTGTTTGAAAGGAAAAAGACAAAAAACCAAAATTACAAATAACATCGGTAAAGAATTAACCCTTGAGGCACATACCTTTTCTCCTCCCATTGATTCGAATAATTTTTCCAATTGTATCCTTAATTGTTGAATATTATTCATCAAAATACATGCTTTTTTATCTTGTTCAACATATTTTGGAAATTCTTTCCGTAAAACATCATTATAACCAATCAATACTTTAACAATAGTTTTTGCAAATCTTTTCATATAACGTTTTACCACCTCGGGATCAGGACATTCCAATTTATTTATAACATCAAATGATTGTGTTAGATGTGTGAATAGATCGACAACCGAATTTGAGAATAATGAATGAGCAGAGCTTTGTTGAAACTACAGGGTGATTCAAGTGGATTTTTCATTAATTTACCAAGTAAAAAAATCATCTGAAAGCACAAACCTCATCATCGGCATCTTTTTGAAAGGCATTTTTCAAATATTCCATTGATGAATCATCATTTTCATTCAGCCATTGCATAACAAATGGTTCAAACCAGCTGAAAATGAATAAAAATGAATTTTTGCTTGTTACTCAGGTAATTAATTCAAGAATACTTACATTGGATATTCCGGTATAACATCCTTAAAATTTGTTACTTGTTTACAATATGTATTATAAAACCATTTAATTTTAAAATGAAAATTCATATAAACTAAACTTGTACAATAACGTCTTTGTTCATGTTCTTCCAATGCATATTTAATATCGGTTGCAAACAAATTCCACATTGTTTCAATACTCAGATGACCAAGATTTAATTCCTGTGGAAATTGATTTAGTATTGGTGTATAAATATTCATATCTTCTTCAATAACCGATACAATCAATGTAATCAGACGGGTCCAAAAATCCAAATTATATAAACTTGGCCCCTTCTCGCTTTCATCTTCTGGTTTTTTATTAACAGTTTTTTCCTGTTGTTGCTCGTTTCCAGATTGAAATTCTCTTGCAAATAAATCATAACAATTATCAAATAGAAATTGATATGTTGATCGGATACAAGCTTTTGCACAATCTTTAACCACGCTGCTAGCACGTGGTGGACTTGCCAATTCTAATACTTTCATACGGAAAAATGTTATACTTGTTAATAAATCTATGGTTGATTTAAGATCTTGTAGTTTTTCCGGTGATGATGATGGAAAATTATTCTATAGAAAATTTCAGAATTCAAATTAGATTCAATGCTTAAAATTATCATACAGAAACATACCCGATACATTGATAAATCAATTCGTAATGAATTATGCAATTGATCCAATAATTTTATAAATTTTTCTTTCTAAAATCAACAAAAGTAAATCTTGAGCGAAAAACATTTTGTTTCAAAAAACTTACACCAAAATTAGTAGCAGCAAATTGATCGCTAGCCGAAACGGCAGTCGAACCCGATGTATGTGCATAAAATGCATTAATATTGGCCAATAAAGTGCTCATTACTTCGGGACAACCAGAAAACATATATTTTGTTGAAAGACAATGAAAATGTGTCATCGCTTGATAGATTGGTTCAATACCATAACGCATTGCAAATTCATCAACAATTTCCTGTCCCGGTGGTTCATAATAAATTTTCCATGAATCTTCCTATATCGACCCAGAAGGGTTAGGTTAGGTTAGGTTAGGTTGAAAAGAAAAAATTCGAACGAATCAAAAAAAAAAAATACATCCTATCTTCACTTACCCCTTTTTGTTTTGGAAGTACTATAATTCCATTGTTTTTTTCGGATAAATGCATAAATGTATTCTGGATTTTTTTTTTTGAAATAAAAAATTTGTTTTTTTTGCAAAATTAATCAAAATAAAAGATTTACCTCATGTAAACATGTATATTGTATATGATATGAAGCAACTTTTTCTTCACCTTTTATTTCAACATTAATATGCAAACGAATAGCACCGGATACTGCTGATTTATCCGTTCGTTTTTCCAAATTATACCAAACATCCATTTCACCACTTAACGTTCGAACATCGATCAATGTTTGACCAAGAAAATCATCCGATTCACGTGTTAATTTTTGTCGAAGTTTTGATTTCAGATCATTATCTTCATCCCAAACACGTACTTTCATACGTTCGGATGAATTATGACATTCGAAAAAAAATTTTTCATTCCAAACCGGATTCAAATCCTGTGTTATTGTTCGTGTTCGTTTTTTTGTTTTGCCAACCTGTACGGTTACATACGGGTCGCTTGTTCCACTTTTATCTTTGGCAATTAATCCTTGAGCACATATCACTAATTTAAAACAAAAAAATCATTATTATCAGGTTTGATCAACCTAACGTCATTCAAAAAAAAATCAAACCTGTTATTGCAATTTTAGCAGACCATTTTGATGTACCATCCAATACGCTTTGTTTGGCTGCCATCATATGTCCAACATGATGTTTATTATCAATATTGAATACCAATCTATCAATGATTCAATCGATTACCTAGGAAATCTACAAAATTTATCGACAAACCAAACCTTATCAGTTCAAAAACTTCTGGACATTGTCGTTCTCTTGTTGTCATACGTTCACGCATTGCACTAATAATATGATCAGTTTTATCATCTGCTCCATGTTTTTTACTTTTTTCAGCCGCTCCTTGATTGACAAATTGAAAATCATCATCATTTCGAAATTGTCAAATCTTTGATGTTCATTTCACTTACTTTGTAAACAATCAGCATTCAAAAGATCTTTACATTTTTCATGACATTTAACACCACATTCAGAACAACGAAGTCCTTGCCTTGCAATACCCCATAATAATCCTTCACATTCATAACAATATGTTGGACTTGTTGCTGTCCATAAATGAAAATTATGTGGTGTTGTACTTGATATTGGATAAATCAATGCTTGCAATGTTTTTTTATAAACATGCATTTTCTACGACAAAAAAAAAAGAATTTAAAACGACAATGATGATAATTGCAAGAAACAAAACAGGCCAGAAAAAACCACTTACCAATTCTTCATCATTAACAATAGTTCGTGGAATCATTGAATTTAGACGTGAATTTCTTTTGGTAGCTTCCATAGTCTTTTTCAAAAGAAAGTGAAAAGTTTTTTCAAAATCAAAAAAACGAGGAAAAAAAACTTACTTTCAAAACTAATTCACTGACCAATGGTATTGATTTTTTTCTTGGATTTATATCGGGTGTTGCATCGATGGCGCTAAAAAATGGATTTTGGCTAACAAAACCACCAAAAATATCAAAAAAATCAAAACAAAAACAAAAACAGACAATCATCAATGAACAATCGAACGATTTCCGTTCGATACAATCGAACAACAACAAACAAACAAACAAACAACAAACCTATCCTTTATCCAAAGATTTTTGCATGAATCAACACTTCCTTGACGAGCACCACTCTTTGTTTTGATTTGGAAAAAAAATCAACATTTGAAAAATCAATGAAAAACTAAATCAACAACGATACTTACCGCTGCAACAATCCATTTTGTACGACTTTTTTTATTTTTTCGACCCAAATTTTCATCATGGGTTAATTGTTCTGATTCAGATTCATCCAATGAAAGTGAAAATGATTTTCTAGCTGCTGCTCCAGTTGTTTTGGTTGGACTTGTTATCGCTTCATCATCATCAGTGATAATTGATGGTTCAAAACTAACACGACGACTTGATGATTTTGATGATGATTGATGATGGTCATCGACATCTAACAATGATGTTTGTGGTGGTGGCAACGATAATTGATCTTTTGATTCCGTCAATTCTGATTTTTCTTCAATTTGATCATTTGGAATTGATAATTTTTTCATGGATTCTCTATCCAAATTATCATTGTCCATAGTTGTTGTTACAATCATTGATTCATCGGAATATCTTTTTTCCAATTTATTTCGATCAATTTGATTCGGTTCAACGATCATCATCATTGTATCAATCATTGTATTTGGTTCTTGCATTGTTTGTGCACGGCTAGTCAGTTTGGACATTTTACCACTGTTGCTCATTCTTCTTGGTTCACCAATTAGATTATCTTCCGATTCAGCTTTCAATTCCGAATTCGTTTTGGATTCTGGTTCGAATTTTACATCGACGGTTTTGCAGCTGTCATCAACATCGGTGGCGGTGGCAGTGGTGATGATATTATGTGTTTCTGGCAATGAATATTGATGATTTTTTACCATCATAACTTTATCATCTCTGCTACCACCACCACCACCACTACCACTGATTGTTGTCATCGATTCTTGTAGTGATTTAAATCCACCAAATATATTTTTTATTGAATTTTTTATATTATCATTCGGTTGTTGTTGTTGTTTATGAACTGGTGATGGTTGTGGTGATGTAGATTCTTTTTTAAACAATGATCCTTTCATAACATTATGATATCCTTGAAAAACTGAATTTGTTATCGATGTTATAAGGTTATTTTCAGGGATGGTGGCGCCACCACCTATATCCGATTTTGACATTGGTCGTGCTACAGTTGTTGAAATATCTTGCGGTTGTTTTGGAATATTCGGAGATGGTGGATGGATAATCTGTTGTTGTTGTTTTGGCGGAATTTTTTCGATGTTTTGTTCGATAAAATGTTTTTCTTGTTGTGGTTCAATCAGTTCTTTATCAGCTGAAGAATCAACAGCATAAATTGATGGCGTTTTAACCAACGATGGTCGTAGTTCATAATCTTTATTACAAGAAAAATAATCCCTTTCAGCAATAACTTTTAATGTTTTACAACGATCATTGTCATTGTTGTTGTTGGAATAAAATCCGAATTGATCCGAATATTCTTCTTTCGAAAGATTCGATTCATCAGGTACCGGATGATCGGGAAAAATATTTGTTATTAAACTTGATTTTCGTGAACGAACTGGTTCATCAACATTATCGTTATTCGATGGGAAAATATTTGTTACAAGATTTGTTGATTCTCGATCGATTTGTTGGATTTTTTCCGGAAAAATATTTGTCACTAAACTAGGACGACGTGATTCAACAATGACAGCAACAGATTCGATTGTCGTTTTGTTGTTGTTGTTTGGTTCTTGACCTTTCAAATCAAAATATGAATTTATTTGATTCAGATTTTCAAAATCATTTTCCGTTATTATTGGACTGGAATCATCACGAAATTGTACATAATCATTTGATGTAAATATTAAATTTTGTTCAATTTCTTCACCAGGTTCTTGATCTGGTTCTTGTTCATCATCATCTTCTTCTTCCGGAATAATAACTTCATCATAAACATGAACTTCGAACATTTGATCATCAGATTTGATTGCTTCTTCATCTTTTTCTTCTTCATCATCAACTTCTTCGATTTCAAATTGCCCATCATCAACAATATCATCATTTTGAATTTCTTTTACCACTAAATCAATATCATCAAAATCTTCATGTTTTTTCAAACTTACATTATCATAGTCGTCGTTGTTGATGTTAATGTCCAATTTCTCCGAATGATCTTCGTCTCCATCTTCATATTCTTCATATTCTTTTTCCTGTTCGAATTCTTCACGTTCGAATTCTTCCTGTTCGATTTCCTCACATTCGATTTCTTCACATTCGATTTCTTCTTCATAGGAATATTCTTCACCAGAATCATTATCATCTTCAAATTCTGAACTTTTTTCCTCGACATTTTCTTCCGATTCAATAACAGCTGATAATAATTGTGAAATAACATTTTGTTGTTGATACAGTACTAATTCTAATTTATCTAATTTATCCCACATATAATTATATTCATTTGATATTATATTCAATGTATTCCATGCTATTTTTATATCAAATTCAACATTTGAATCCATGATTTCGATGAATGAATGAATCGATGAACAAAACACAAACAAAACGACGAAAAATGACCAAGTAAGTTTGAATTTGAAAAACAAAATCAACAAAAAAATTCCATAGGTATAAATAATGAGCCAAAGAAATCTGGGCTCTATATATACAAAAATTGATCTGGGTTCCATATTTAGCGACCGAAAAGAGATTATATAGACAAAAAAAAAATCGATTGAATTAATGCAGAGTTGAATAAGGTTTATAAAGAAACTAATGCAACAGACTTTTAATCAATTTTATAAAATGTATGTTTAAAAAAAAATTTAAATCACAAATGATTATCTTTTTTAAAGATTTTGTTTTTTCCCAAGATTAAAACGTTAAACTTAATCCACCATCAACAGTCAGAATTGTTCCGGTTATAAATGGTGATGTAGCTATGAAATATGTAGCATTAGCAACATCTTCTACCGATCCGATTCTTTGTAACGGAATAGATTTTCTGTAATATTCAAGTTGTTCGGGTTTTATATTCGTTGTTGTCATATCTGTGTCGATAAAACCTGTGATCGGTGAAAAAAAGAATGAAATTAGCTTTTCTAGATTGAAAAACAGAAAAAATTACCTGGTGAAATCATATTGACTCTGATATTTTTCGGTCCCAATTCTTTGGCCAATGATTTCGTAAGGCCAATTTGACCAGATTTTGATGCAGAATAAATTGTTTGACCAGAATTTCCATTCGAACCAACAATACTACCAATATTAATTATTGAACCACTTTTTTGTCTTATCATTTGTTTACTTAATAATTTTGTCATTAAAATCATTCCAATAAGATTTGTATTGATAACATTATGAATATCCGAAATTTTTGTTGACATTAATAATTTATTCAGTGTTATACCAGCTGAATTGACAAGAATATCAATCTGTTCATTTCTTTTCTTGACAATTATTTCGGTTAATTTTTGACAAGTTTCTTCGATATTATTTTCATTGGTTATATCACAAATTTGATAATCAACAACTTGTTGATTTGAATATTTTTTCATTGTTTCAACACTTTTGAGTAAATTTTCCGAATTCCTGGATACAAGTGTTACATTGAATGAATTTTCCTATTTTCCATAATAATTTAATTGACAAAGTTTTTTTTTAAAAGCGAAATTCAATTTACCAGAAATTTTTTACCAATTGCAAATCCAATACCACGTGATCCACCGATTATTATTGCATTTGGTGACATTTTTTTTAAAAAACAAAATTCTTTTTGATTTTGATTTTTTTCTTCAAAGAAAATACAGAATTTTGATCGAACAGAATTTTCGGGTACCGTCGTTTATGAATAAACCACGATTCGATAGAATCTGCCATTGTGTGCTCGCGCCACACTCACAATATTACAATGAAGAGCAGCAGAAGCGGCCGCACACAGCCTTTCATTTGACAATTTAATTTGTGTTTGGAATCACCATTCGAGGAGATTCATTGTGCAAAAAAATCATTTGTTTAAAATTATCATCCAGAAAAAAAAAGATTCTAGAATCCCGTAAAAATCGAAAATCATGACATCATCAGCCGGTCAATCAAAAAAACGTGTTTGCTATTATTATGATGGTGATATTGGTAATTATTATTATGGCCAAGGACATCCAATGAAACCACATCGTATTCGTATGGCACATAATTTAATTCTTAATTATGGTCTTTATCGTAAAATGGAAATCTATGTATGTTTGTTTGTTTGTAATGAATTTGATAAATCAATCGATTTTTTTTAAACAGCGGCCACATAAAGCAACACAAGAAGAAATGACTAAATATCATAGCGATGATTATATTCGATTTTTAAAAAGTATTCGACCGGACAATATGAGCGAATATAATAAACAAATGCAAAGATGTAAGACATTTTTTGGTTGTTTTTTCTAAAATTTTAAACTTTTTCATTTTCAATAGTCAATGTTGGTGAAGATTGTCCAGTTTTTGATGGCCTGTATGAATTTTGTCAATTATCAGCCGGTGGTTCAGTTGCCGGTGCTGTAAAATTGAATAAACAAGCAACCGATATTGCTATCAATTGGGGTGGTGGTCTGCATCATGCAAAAAAATCCGAAGCTTCTGGATTTTGTTATGTAAACGATATTGTATTGGCTATTTTAGAATTACTTAAATATCATCAACGTGTACTTTATATTGATATCGATATTCATCATGGTGATGGTGTTGAAGAAGCATTCTATACTACTGACCGTGTTATGACAGCATCATTTCATAAATATGGTGAATATTTCCCCGGAACTGGTGATCTTCGAGATATTGGTGCCGGTAAAGGCAAATATTATGCTGTTAATTTTCCACTTCGTGATGGTATCGATGATGAAGCTTATGAAGGAATTTTTAAACCTTTGATCTCAAAAGTTAGTTTAGTTATTTAGGTTATTTTATGACGTTTCTCATTTTGATTTTTTTTTCAATCATAAAGGTTATCGAAATGTTTCAACCAAGCGCTATTGTTTTACAATGTGGTGCTGATTCACTTTCCGGAGATCGTTTAGGTTGTTTTAATCTTACCTTGAAAGGTCATGGTAAATGTGTTGAATTTGTTAAAAAATTCAATTTACCATTGCTATTAGTTGGTGGTGGTGGCTATACAATACGTAATGTTGCACGTTGTTGGACATATGAAACGGCTGTTGCTTTGGATACTGATGTTTCGAATGGTTTGTTTTTGTTTTGTTTGGTCATCTTCTTTTTATCTAATCAATATTTGCTTCGTTTTACAGAATTACCATACAATGATTATT
>ERZ500997.607-NODE-607-length-10238-cov-6.515958_pt1 | contig 10238 bp, 8 predicted proteins | sample MGYA00248826_ERZ500997 | MGnify/ENA primary metagenome ERZ500997 (study PRJEB25958, sample SAMN03398524) | human skin metagenome | study: EMG produced TPA metagenomics assembly of the Human Skin Microbiome Metagenome (human skin metagenome) data set.
AATTGAATTTTGAAAATCATTTTAGCTAAATGATCAATCATTAACCAGGTAAAACATCATTTCATAATAATTTGATAATAAATATATAGTGGTTAATAATAATTTGGGTACATGGCGCAAATGAAAATAAAATCATGTATCAAACACCCAAAAACCATTTTGAATCCTAAAGGTGATGATGTATTTTCTTTTGTATAAACTTTGTGTGACCAAAATTCAATTTTAATGTTCGAAATTTTTTTTTACTTGTTGTTATCATTCAAATTAGGTAGGTTTCAATTTCGATGAGTTGATTGAGGCATTTATTTTATTGTAGAGTATTTACAAGGTTTTATAATTTTTTTTCAATATTTTTAAGAATTTGGTTGAATTGAATATTAATTAGATTTTGCTAGCAGTTGTCGTCGTACAATTAACCAAAGATTGTGATTCATCACTATTTGGTTGTTTACGTTGATAGAAAAGAACATATGCAGCTTTGGTCATCACTTTATTTTTATCACCAATCGGTGTTACAGAATAATCATCAAATAGATACCAATTGTTTGATTGAAAATTCTTTGCATATGCTGTATAATGACCGGCGCCAAGTTCACCATAATGATTTGATACAGCGATTAAATCATAAACCAATGATTCTTTATTCGGATTATGTAATACATATGGAGACATATCCAAATTTTCGATCGGAAATTCAACCAAAACATTTAATTTATCTCGATGTAAACGTGAATAAGAAAATCGTTTTAAATGAATGATCAGATTATTTGGTAATGACCTGTTAAAATAAAAAAAAAATGATATTTTTATCGATCATTTTAGAGATAATTATTTTACACTCACCATATATCGAATTTTTTACTAGCCATTTGATGTTTCTTACAACGTGGACAATACCATGGATCATTTTCGCCCAATTTTTCTGTCAACGTAAATTGGTTAATACATTCTTTTAACGTTAACAATGAATTTGCATGTGTATTGGTAGCCATATTTGGTAATAATTCGGATAGCCGTAAAAGACCAGCACGATTTAGATTCGATGGGAAGAATTTTGAAACAATACGATAATGTATATTAATGGCCAGATAGTCATCGAATGATGAATCCAATCGTGTTCCCGGTTGTATAACCGATAATTGACATTGGGCATTATTGTTGACCGTAACAATTGAATAAGACGGATATGTTCTTGTTCGTTTATTATTACCACTACCACCGTATATTTCATCAACACCTTCATCATCATCGGAATTTTCATTATTATTATTGATCGAATTATCGTTACTACTATTATTATTGGCCGCCATATCTTCTTCTTCAACATCGGATGATTCACCATCCGAGCCTGCACTTGATCTTCGCGTTCGTTGTTTATCGTTTGTTGTAACCGTAGAAGTAATATTTTTATCCTCTTCAACAAACATTTCTTCCATTGCTTGAAGAAAACAATTCAGCTTATCCGGATGTACAAGACTGGTCAATTCTTTGAATATAGCTTCACGTATATTTTCATAAGTCAATGATTTGAGATTGATAAAAAATGGTCGACTAATAATGCTTTCAGAATGATCGGCATTTATTTGCCGTATGAATACGGGCAATGGATAGCCACTAAATTTCGATGAACTACGCGTTTGACAGCCTTGCGTTTCGGAATTTTGTGCCGTTGGTGGATCATCCAATTCATACACGACAATATCATCCAAATGTGGATTATAATAATCTGTAGGTGCATAAATTTTATTCATTCTACATTCCATAATGTTAGCGACGACCATTTTTTTCGGATCAAATTTTCGATTAAAATAAGCACGATGAGGACTGCCATCATCTTGACCATTATTACAATCATTAAGAAATTTAGCCACAGCAACACGAATATCGGATGCACAACCAGTTTTCGGTATCATCACATTTTCTAACAATATACATCGTACTGGTGTTGCATTGTAATTTGTATTCATTACGAATTTATTTGAAGAGGTGGATGTTGCACTAGCCGAAATTGTGTTCTTTTTATACATTGGACGTTTTGAAATAGCTGGTACGAATAAAATATCCACTGGTTTTTCAATCTAGCCGAAGACAAAAAAAGTATTGAAATTAGAAAAACTGATTTATTTAAAACATAAGCAAAAAACTCTTACCCGATAAGGCAACGGTAACGTAAGATAACAGAATGGATCGAATGTGACCGAAACTAATTCACATTCTGGACAAACTAATGTACTTTTCAATTGAGCATGAAATGTATCGACGATGATAGAATCATTACGACGTTTATAATTGGCCCATGCCTCCTTCGATACAATTTCATCTGGACGCCTTTCAATATCGTTTTTCATTTCGATATATGGTTTAACTTTTACTCGATTCAGATCTTCGTGTAAACCATCCAACAAAAAAGCCATCAATTCTTGACAATCGTGATGAGCGAATCCTGAAAATTGTGGCGCAAATTGAGTGACCGCAATTTTGAATTCTCGTGGAGCAACACTCGAATGAAATCCAGACCAAATGGTTTTAATGAGCTCAGCATAACGTCGAGCAATTTCACCACGCATTCCTAAGGGATTATCCGGATTTATGTCAACCAGATGTTGATCGGCAAGAAAATATTTGGTCAATGGTGCCGTATTCGAAAGACATTGAATAGCGGCATTCATGAAACATGTATTTCCCAGATTCATTAGACCACATACACCAGGCGGACAATTCGGTACACCACTTGCATATTTGGATCGTGTTACAGCGCCTAATTTTGTCTTGCTTGAAGGCCAAGTGTGATCAGGATTTTCAACTTCAATTGTTAGCACCGTATTCGGTGCTTCCAATTCGGTTATTTCCAATAAACGTTGATTGATATCGGATATTGCCGCTTTTGAACCACCAGAAGTTGGTAAAGGGGGAGGTGGTGGCGGCGTTACGGAAGGCACAAATGTACTGCTACTGCTTGCATTCACATTAGCATTGCTCGCTGTTGTCAATGTTGATGAAGATGCAATCGGTGTGGAGGAACTACAATTAGCATCCGTATGCGACACTAACAATGTAGCATTATTCCATAATTGAACAGGTTTTGAATCATCAATATTGAATAATTTTTTCATATCATCAATCACTTCACGTAAAGTACAATTACGGCTATATTGTTTGACCATATCTTCTTTTGAACCATATAATGTTAAACGCAATTCTAGTGGATTTAATTCAACTTGATAATATGATTCGGTACGTTGTATAACTGGACAACGAATCGGATGGCCACCCATACCATCGACAAGACAAAATTCATTAACTAATAAATTCCATACCTCTTCGGGTACGATAACAAAATCTTCATTCTCTCGTGCAGTTGTCTTTAAACGATATGTTTGTGTAGATGTTTTATTATTATTTGCTATCGTTGTATTCTGGGCCGGTCGTAATAATTCTATGATGAAATGATGATAAAAAAAAGTGAATGATTGAGGCATACTAAAAAAATTCTTTAACATACCTTTATTATCGATTTTTCCTGGATGATTCGCCTGATCTTTACTATTCTCCAGATAGGTCAAAAAAGAATCATACCAATGTTTATCAAGTATATACCAATATTCATTCGGTTTTAAAAGACGTTTCATTAATGCTGGAACATCTTGTAATGTATATTCTATTTGTTGTTCTATTGTCGATGATGACGGCATGCTATTATTATCACTCATTTCGTGTTCTTCAATGGTCGTCGTAATTGTTGCTGTCGCTGTAGTTGTTGGTAAATTATCTTCAACTTCCATATATTCAATGGTATCCGCTTGTTGATCAACCTGTTATCAGATGATATAATGAATATTTTCGTTTCAACAACAAAATACAAAAAATTTTTAACCTTATTAGTTGATGATGATACCACACCATTAATCGGCTGAATATTATGGTGGTGATGATGATGATGTTGTTGTTGTTGTTCAGATACCATGTTCGTTGTCGATAATTTCTTCGCTATTACAGTTGATGATAATGGTTGTAGTGGTGGCGGTAATTGTATTTTTTTCTTATTATTAGAATCGTTGGTATTGATCGCACTAGTAGTGTTGGTGATTGCAGAAGAATTGTTGTTTATTGTCGTTGCTGTAGTGATATTCGTATTTTTTGTGACGAATTCTTTCATTCTTTTTTCTTTCACTACTTTTTCAGTATATATCGGAATTTCTGTATAGACTCTTGATCAAAAGAAAAAGAAAAGAAAAGAACGGTATTGAGGCAAACGATGACGATAGATTTAGGTAAAAATAATATTTTGATGACGACAAGATTTCGTAAGATTTTTTTTTTTTTTTGCTTCTGTGTGTCCTCAATATGATGCGTCAGCGGCTGATGATTAAAAGAGGTGGTGGTTGGTTGGTTGATTGTGTTGCTAGTTTTGGATGATTTAGATGATGATGGTGGGCGGATTTCGATTCCTAGAATGAATATAGAAATAAAAAATTTAAGAAAAGAAAATAAAATTATTGAATGAAATACAACGAAAACAATATAACAAATGACAATATCATTACAGCATTTAATGGAATTGTATATAGGGAAAAAAACTTCGAAATAATCAAAATTTAATTTTGTTCTAGTTTTTTTTTGTTGTTGTTTTAGTTCAGTCGAAAAACATTGACATATTCATAAGAAATTTTCAAAATTTATTTATAGAATTTTTCTACTTTTCCTCTATTTTTTAAAATGTATGCAATGAATAATTTACTATTGTTGTATTTCGAATTAAGAATTGCAATCATTACGTGCACACATGTTTAATTCATTGAAAAAAAATCTCTAAATTTCACTAAACATTTGATGTAAAATGATATTTAAAAAAGAAGAAAAAAAAGAATCGAACATAACAAGTGGAATTTTTTTTTTGATTCGAACGTTTTTTGACACGTGTATGGAAATAAGGATTTTTCTCTTTCGTTTTGTTTTGATTTTATTTTTTCTTACCAAATCTTTTGAAAAAAAAACATAGAAGAAATTTCAATTAAATAAACATCATTATTCTTATATTTCTCACCGAGACAAAAAAAAAGAGCACAAAGGTCAAGTTTATCCGTTAATCCAGCGTTCAATTAAGCGAAGTGGGAAAAAATAGAGCCAAATCAAGTTAAGCTAAAACCTCTGAAGAAAGAATTGATTGAACCGTGTCATCACATAAACTCGCGTAACACATAGAAAAAAAACAGATCACGCTATTAAAAAGAAAGAAAAATACACAAAGAGCCTTCAAAAGAAGAGAAACAAGCAACACACACAGGCACACACCATCAGAGCCAGGTTTATTTTGTTCAAAACCGGCAGTATTCTTCTTTATTTCCAACTATTTGGATTCAATCATCGTTGCATCGTAAAGTTAAAATAGATTTTTTTTCCTGTATTTAGGATTCCTATCACCAGATGGTGATTAATGAAATTTTTTTTTTCTTTTGGAATCAGAATTATTTCATTTTTTTCTGTTGCGAAGTTTCTATGGAAACTTTACCTTTTTTTTTTTGTTATTATTAATTTTATTCTATTGTTTGTTTGTTGTTTTGTATTTTGATGAAATCTGAGTATTCTCTTTTTTCAATAGAACACTTTTATTGTACTCATTTTAGATTATGAATCATCAACTTTTTTCGCAACTTAGAATTTCGTTTTTTTTTGCCTTGAAAATAAAATCATCATCGTCCGGAAATGCCATTATTTTCATCAAAATTTTCATTTAAAAAATCTCGATCACGACGATTATCGAGAACAACAATCAATGAAAATAATCAAAATTCAAATAATAATGACGACGTAAGTGATGAATCGATTTCTTCCAATGATGACGACGATGATGATGAAATAAAACAACAAAATAAATCGGATAAAACGAAATCAAAAAATACTGAAATTATTGAATTAACCAAAAGTATTAAGAATAATAAACAAAAGAAGAAACAGTTAAACAATTCTATCATATCGAAGCCAATTGATATATCATCGCCAAAAACCAAACAACAAAAACAAAATCGAGCACAATTAGAACAGGGAAATGATGATGATGATGAACGTAAAATGATATTGATTATCGATTCAAATCATCGATTAAGTTTTGATCATCATAATGGTATATGGAATGATATGACAACCAAATACAATATCGATAATGATAATAATAATAATAATAACCATTCATCAAATTCAAATGATGATAATAATAATTCACAACAAAAAATCAATAATTTATTACAAACAATCGAAACATTAAAAGAAGAAAATCGATTATTAAAATTAAAAATTGAAATACTAATCGAAATGGTTACCGAAACGACAGCCGAATTAAATCTTAATAATAATCAAAATATTATTATGGCTAAAGTTGGAAAAAAATGAACTCCGACGATTTTTTTGATCGAAAAAATTCTTTAATCAAATCAATAAAACATTTTAAAGAAATTATATAAATGTATTGAATAAATATATAGATTTTAAATATAATAATTGGATACATTATCATCACCTTACGGTCACTTTTATGAAGAATTTTGCGACAAACTTTTTTTAGACCTAAATTCAGTTTTTTAATTTCATGAGTATTGATCGAAGCGAATAAAATTCCATGGACAGCTGCTAATAAAAAACCCACTTGTAAAGAAAATATGACAGCTACAATTATTAATATTGAATCTATAATTAGCCATAAATTAAAATACCATCCATCAAAGTCTATAAATGATGTGACGTCAAGGTAAAATTTTCGCATAAAGACTATCCATGTAGGCAAAAGGTTGAGATGCATGAATCTAGAGAATTTATTATTTAAATATAACTGTAATGATATTCTTGATCTTGATTCAGCCGAAAGGTTTGGTAGGTATTTTGATTTATAGTTTTTGAATCTTGTTTTATCTAGATTATCAAAATCGATCATAAATTTTATTTGAGTTGTTTGCCAATGATACCATTCATAGAGACGTCTTAAACCTATAGTGAAAAAAATTCGACGGTAAATGGACCATTTTTTCTTTGACATTCTTTGATGATATTTTTCGAGTAATTTGGATGTTTGTTCATCATCAGGAAGTAAACATTGTTGAAAATTATCGGTATTCACTACAATCAAATCGTAAAAAAATTGAAATGATGGATCGTTTGGTCGAAAAAAGAAAGCGAATTTTGTTAATAAACATGTAATCATGAACAAAATATTGATAACCATATAGTGAAGATAAAGCCGTGAATTAAAGCTGTAAAAGAAAGCACTAACGAAATCATATCTCCAATATTCGTAGTATGATTCGAAATAAAAACTCATAATACTGTTCATTGTTCGTATAATGAAGAGAATTAACAACGATGCTTCAAAATATTGTTCCCATCTGTAAGAAGAACTTTTGTAGTTTTCAACTATATCTTTCATCATCAAATAAGTTTGTTGGTCGAAATTTCTTAGATACATCTTTTTTGAAATTTCTGAAAATCTTATTCCGAACAAAACTTAATTTGAGCCTGTAGTCAAAAGAGAATAAGAATGACAAATTTAGCAAAAATAGCAAAACAATACAAAACAATACTGAAAATCCTATTTTAAATTCCAAAGCAAATGTAGTTAGTCATTTTTTGTTCTAAAAAATGAATCATACAGATTCTAAGCGATCCAGGATCGAAATTCATGCACATTTTTTTGACATTTTCACGAAAATTACATTGTATAGATTGTTTTTTCCTGTTATTTTTCAATATGTTTTTTTCACTGAAAAACTCTTGACAATGTCATTTTTTATCGTTTGATCAATTTAAGACATTTTTTTGCACCTAGTTTTTTGTCGGGTTAAAACAATCGATTACAATTAGCATGCATTTTTAGCCACCTTTTTAATGATTATTGAAATTCAAATTGAACACAAAAAGATTGCATAATTTTGATTGTCATCACTAGATGGAACTATTACAAACTAATGTTTTCTAATGCACTGGAAATAAGGGTGAAGCAAGGTAAACTATTCTCCTTGAAAGTGATCAATTTTTGCGAAATTTGGCCATATTTTTTTTCTTCTTTTTTTATTTTCGAAAAACACTCAATTTTCCAGAAACGAAACGAAATTTCTCGGAATATCATATGAACACGAATTTATAATATTATAATCAATAAAGAATTTTATTTACAAGCAGAGAAAATGAACTGTTCTTACAGTATAAATTATACTCGAATGTTTTTTAGAGTTAATTCAAAATCAATAATTTACAATTCGGTTGTTCACGTTCGCATATCCATCTTTTGGTAAAATCTTTTTTTTCAAGATTACGTTCATTGTTATCATGGGAAAGCAATAAACAATCAGTGTCATGACAATAATTAAAAAATAAATAATTAAGTTTTGTTTGTTTGTTTTTGTTTTGATTCTTATGTAGATAGACTAAAAGATGTGATGAAGAAGTGGAAAAATTCAACAAAACAAACGGAAAATAAAACAAAACCTTCATCTTCTTTGGTTTCTAACGGACATTGATTGTGATGGAGAAAATTGTGGACAATAAGCTTCTCTTTCTGCTACGCATAATTGTCGGGCCATATCATATCTTTGGTCTTCGGGACAGGCATACGTATCAATTGTTTGTGGATTACATTCAAAATATAGTCGACAATCATTTCGAAAATCAGGTACACCACCATTAAATCTACCTTCACAAAGTATTTCACCATATTCATAATCTTGTTCATTTAAAACGAATTTCGGTTGGGATGTCGTCAATATTGGTGCCTCAGTTGTTGTTGTCGTCGTTGTTGTTAATGGTCGTCGTCGTGGCGTATCAACATAATTTAGCCTATTGACTGGAAAATTTTCCTGATATGGTGCCGGTTGTCGATTTCTTTGGTAGTCTATATTCGCCAATGGTGGTGGTGATTCCTCTCGATTCAATGTAGAATTTTGATCGAATAAATTTGCTGAATTACCGTTGGCTTTGGGTGCTAAATAAATATAATATACTTTTGTAATCTTTTTTCGTTCGATATCATCGCTAGCATTTGTGTTTCGAAGTAATCGAAGTAATAACTCAGTAGTAGCCGGATCAATTTTTTTAATAACAGCACCTTCAGGCAGATTTCCTATAATACGTTCCAATTCACTGGGATTGACTGCAGCAACCTGTCGTTTTGAACGAGACAATACAGTTTCATTTTCAAGAATCGGAGCAATTTCTGTAGTAGTTGGTATTGTGGTAACATTTGGATTTTCAAGTGATGCATCTTTATTGATTTGAATGCCTAATCGTCGAGCTAATCGAAATTTGGGAGGAGCCAATGGAGTCCATTCAGAGTTTACAAACCGGATTGGTTTCGATTCCGATGCAACATTTTGTTCTTCATTTTTTGAAGAAGAACGCTTCAATTGTCGTCCGTTACGAGAAATATCTAATACTGCACTCGGTGGATTGATCATTGGTTTGAATTTGGTTTTGCAAAAAATATCACTCATATCATATTTCTAGAAATGAAAAAAACTTAATGTAAAATTTCCATTAACAAAAAAAATGCATTTTACCTCTAGAATGACACGGCTAGGATCACCTGAACGCCACAATGATCTAGATTTTAGAAATGACCCCATTTTGATACGTCTAGGTTCATCCAATGATGATTGTGAATCACTACTATCCAGATCATCATCAAACAATGTTGAAGCCATTGATCCACTACCAAACGATCGACTTTCACCCGATTTTTGAAGATTCGTTGATTGTGGTGAAGCGAAACTTTTTTCATTGACGCCATCTTTGACACTGAATTTTATGATTGGTGGCTGAAAATTATTTGTGGTCGATGATGCCGATGTTTGTAGGATAGATGGCCTTATTCGACTTACTACAAATGGTGATGAATCCGATGAATCTTGATTATGATAATTTGCTCGCTGTGATTGTTGTTGTGGACGGACAAGAAAATTTTGTTTGAAAAAATTATTACCAATCAATGATGATGATGATGATGAAGGTATGAATGATCGATGATCACTATTTGTTGAATGTGATGGCGTTTGATAGATTTTAGTAGAACCGATCGATGATTGTGATTGACTGATAGACAAATCTTCTACGTAGAAAAAATGAAATAAAATTCAGAATTAGAAATATATCAAACAACATGTAAACATTTCAAACTTATATCAAAATAAATGTTAATAAAATGAAGATTTTCATGATTATAATTATCATTAAACATTTGGATGAAAAGTGAAATTCTA
>ERZ500997.608-NODE-608-length-10229-cov-6.928642_pt1 | contig 10229 bp, 11 predicted proteins | sample MGYA00248826_ERZ500997 | MGnify/ENA primary metagenome ERZ500997 (study PRJEB25958, sample SAMN03398524) | human skin metagenome | study: EMG produced TPA metagenomics assembly of the Human Skin Microbiome Metagenome (human skin metagenome) data set.
TTTTTTTTGCAAAAACTTACTTTTGATGATCTTGCTGCTTTGGTTGCTGTTGTTCTAATTGACTTTTTTCATTAACCAATTTCATTTGATGATCATTAATCAAATTCAATTCATTTTGTAATTGATTTAATTCATGAAAATTTTCTTGTTCATTTGCTTCATTTATTTGATTTTGTATTTGTTCTTGTTCATTACCTAATGATTTTAATTGATCCACTATTCCTTCCAAACGATTCTAGTTTGAAAAATTTAAAATTTTTTCAATGTTTGCAATTTTCTCTCACCTTAAAGGATTCTACCCAAAAACAACTTACATGTCGCCGTTTACGATCATCTTTTTGATGATGATTACCACCACCGATTGATGAATTTTTTCCCGAATCACCATTATTCAATGATTGATTCAATAATGGACTAGATCTACTATTATTATGGTTATGATTATCAACAAGACGAATACGTTTATTTGTTGTTGTTGATTCATTATTGATTGATGTATTTGAATCTTCGCCACCAGCACCACCACTGCCACCAATACGACAACTTTGGGATCTTTGAAGTTTACAAAATGAAGAAAAAAACGTAATTCAATCAATAAATCAAGAACAAATATTGGTCATCATACCTTGAATGTCCTTTTGAATATTGATAACCACTATCACGTACAACTTGCCTTGCTAATGGAAATAATTCATCACGACGATAAAGTAATTGTGGTATTTTATTACAAATCTGTGCAGCAGCTTCATTCACCGATACTTCATGTAATGTTAATGGTTTTTCCGGTTTACGTTTACAATCAAAACGGCCATAAATTGCAGCATAACGTCTTATTTCATTCATACGATGTGGATCATTTTCTAACATTGTCATTATGTTCTATATGGCAGAAAAAAAAATCCAGAAAAAAACCGTTAACCGAAGCAACAAAAAAAAATTGCTGGTTTTTTCTTATAGTTTTTTTTATATCAACCCTTCATTATCCAGCAACCAAAAAAAAATCCTATAGTAACTATGTTTAGAAAAAAAACTATAATGAAAAAAAACATCAAAATGGATGAATGAATCACTCACTAGCCAATCGCTGAATGCAAAAAAAAAATCCAATTTTTTTTCAAATGCAAACAATAATGGGTGACAGGACTTGGGTTTTTTTCTCCCTCTGTGTTTAACCCCTGAGAGAAAAAGAGGGATGTGTTGTACGATAATGAATTGATGCGCATCGAAAAAAAAACACTTTTCTCTCTCTCTCCTCACAAACATCCTCATTGTTTCATTGTATAAACACTGCAGTATAACCAATCAACCAACCAGCAGCAAAAAAAACATTCAAATTGGCAGTTGGTTGAAGAGAGAGAGAAAATGGATCGATCCATTTTTTTACTTATTCACGGGGTAGTTTTGAATCAGTTTTTTTTGAATTCAAAAAAAACTTATCAAATTTTTTATGTTAATCAGAAAAAAATGAAAATTTTTTTTCCAAATTCAAAATCCAAACGGTATTTTGATTTTTGGGGGCAGATAGAAAAAAATGAGATCAATAATAGGCCCGTGTGTGTTGAACCCTGGGGCGGATCAAAAAAAATATTTTTTTTTTGTGCCATGCCTTCGAATAGGCGTATCTCTCTCTTGTCATCAGCCAATTGGCTAAGAAAAAAATTGCAGCAATTTTTTTTCGACTATTTTAACACAAGTTTTTTTCTCTCTCTTCCTCCCCCTCTCTCATCATCATCACGAACAGATGGTCGCAGAGATCATGGTTTAACAAAAAAAAAAACTTTAACCCTTTACTTTCTTAATCTTTATTATTATTATTTATTACTAACCTCAATTTCTTTGACAATACGTTTTTTATTCCCGTTATTATTATTACCGATTGTTGGTTTAAGATCTAAAATTGATGCAGGTAAATTTTTAACCAATTGTTCAGCAGCATCAGCTAAACGTTGAATTTGTCGTTCGGTTAATATTGGCGTCATTGTTATTGGACTACATGGTTGACTATATTGTTCAACATTATTGTTTGGCTAAAGGGAAAAATGAATGAAATGAATTTCTATTTCCACATCAACAACAACAACAATTACCTGGAATTGACTTGGTGATGGTGTTTTCGATTGATTACCTGCGGCAGATCTGGTATAAAATGATACATTAGCCGGACTATTTGAATTTTGTTGTCGATGTAATGCTGTTGCGGATGGTGATGTTGATTGAGCCGTAATAGCCGTAGATGATGATTGATGACCACCACCTAATATTGTTCGTGTTGAAATAGCCATCGATGTTGTGGATGTAGATGATGTTGCCGCTGTTGTTGTTGTTGTCGGTGTTGTTGATACCGAATCAACATTACTAGTTAATTGTCCAGTTAATGATGATGATGATGATGAATTTGTTGATTGATTATTATTCGAATGAAATGATGGCATTAATGGTGATTGAAATAAAGCTAATCAAGTCGAAATAGAATCAAATTGCTTCAAATTGCTTCATATTTGCAAAAAACTTACCTGGATTAGTAGCCCATTCATGTAATGATTTTTGTAAACGTCTTACATGTAATGGTTTAGCAGCCATACCAACTAATGCCATTATTTCTAAAAATTCATCTTCACCAGCTTCATATAATTGTTGTACATCATCACCACCTTGACAAATAAATGTATCATAATATGATAATAAATTTGCACGTTGTAAAACACGATATAATTGTAATTCAGATTCATTTGATGGTTGTGTTGTCATTGCAACTAATATTTTCAATTGATTGATTGATGATTGGTTTTTTTAAAGGGAAAAAACAAAACAAAACAAGAATTAGGAATATTTCATTGAAGAAAACCATAGATAATTATTATTTCAAAATTTTTCGACTATAAACACCCAAACACAGTGATCAAACATAACAACTTACAAAATACACCGAAAATTGCATAATTTTGATTGAATAATAATTGAAAAACATATAAAAACAAAATTTTGAAAAGAATCCAGATTGGAAAACAAAAAAAAATCAACCAATCCAAAACGAATGAAAAAAATCGAATGTTGTTGTCAGTTTGTGTGGAAATAGAATCGAACGTTTTTTTGTTTTTCTCTATCACTTCCACCCTTGTGTTGTATGATCGTTCCATTCATTCATTCAATGATTATGATGGGCATGGTTGTTTGGTCGTCATCGTGGTGGTGGTGATGTTAAAATTCGTTGGTCCCAAACAAACAAACCAGCCAGATAGGCAAGAGAGAGAGAGAGAGAGAGAGAGTCCCATTTCGATAATTTCATTCGTTCATTTTTTTTTCTGGTTTTTTTTCCCTACTCTCTTCACCCACTCATTTTCTCCCTCTCATTCATTCGACAATAACCGAATAATGTAAAAGAGTGAATGAATAACGAACGAACGAAAAAAACTAACCCGAAAATGGGTTCGGCATTATAATTCGGGAAATGGGTGAAAAGAGTTAAAAAAAATGAAAAAAAAGAGAAAAAATTTGAATGGGTTCTCCCTGGAACCTCTCTCTCTCTCTGCTTACTCACACAGTGTTAATGATTGAATGTGTGTGTGAGAGAGAGAGACAGTGTGACAAGATTTCTTTTCCCCAAATGTGAAATAACGGGTTGAAAGAAAGAAGAAAAAATTATTTGACTACCCGCCTATGAATTTTCAAATCGCATTTTTTGTTTCACTAAACATCAAAGAATACGGAATATCAGCCAAACAGAATATTCTTGATTCTGCTTTTTTGTTGTTTTCTTTACACCAAGTAACCAAGTAATGAATAAAAATTTCTTTTGAAAATATTCAAATTTTGTACTGATTGACAATGTGTCAACATTGATTTGTTTTGAATAATTTGTTTCCCTTGTCCACTATTCTGTCAATCGATTCTTGACTGACCAAAAAGAGAGAGAGAGAAATTCTGATTAATTGATGTAAAAATATTCAAAGAAGAAGGAGGATGAAAAACAAGAAAAGAATATGTTTCCGAAAACAAATACATCATCATCATCATAGAATTTAAATGTTTACAAATATTTGCCAAAAGGTCGTCATTTTTCCACTTAAACATGCATCTCTACCTTGTTTCTCACTCTCTTTGGTCACTAATTAACACTTCATTAACACAACCTACGAAATCAAATTGAAAAATCAAATTGAGAAATGAATAAATGAATTTTAAAATGTCAACATCAAATGTCATGCAAATATATTTTTTTCAGCATTCAACTAACCCTTCAGCGCTCAGCACTCAGAACAAAAAACATTGCAGTGAAGCTAACTTTTAAAAAAAAAAATTTTCTTCCCATAGACTTACTTGTACCATTAAGATTTCGGCCCAAAATTCTTTGATGTGTTGAAAACATTTCGCTATCGATTATTGATAATTTTTCATCGAAGTTTTGTCTTTTATTTTTCATTAAATTTCGGTTTGAATTTTCATCCAAACTTGATGTTTTCAATGTTGAATTCCGTTTTGTTGGCGTCGAGCTTTGTTGTTGTTGCTGTTGGACAACTGATGTTTCGAATGAATTCGAGCTTACATTACAATCATCAACCCCACCACTACTAAAATTAAATTCTTTATTCGAGCTTAAATTACTTTCATCATCATCATCATCATCATCATCATTAGCATCCTTTATTATGGTAACGGGTTGAATATTATCGTCGTCGTCGTCGTCAGGCTGATTCTTCATCGTTCGAGTTAGTTAGTTGATTCACTGGTTGGTTGGTCGAATCGGACATGGACCTTCCCACTTTTTTTTTCACCGAAAAAAAACGAAAGAATCAAAGGGTTAAAAAAAAAATTCTGAATGCGCAATGGAAGAATTGGTTTTCGAAGGAAAAAAACAATGAAGGATTCGAACACACCCAAAACACCAAACACACACACAGAATGGCTATATAGAATATTTTCCGGGAAAAATTCTTTCCCGAAAATTTTTTTTTTAGGTGGTAATGGTAGGATGAAGGGAGAGATAGAATGCAGCTCGAATTTGGTTATTTTTTTCGTTCGTTCTTTTGTTTTTCCGGTTAACGATTCTGTCGGTTGCACTGATGCTGATATTTTTTCGAAATTTTTTCAAAAAAAAAAATTAAAATTTACTGCCTAAACAACAACAAACTGGGCGAATGTCATTATAGTGGATGTAGAAGAAGGAGAAAAAAAACCATAATGATGTTCGAGTTTAAGTTTGGAAAATTTTGGTAGATTCCAAAAAAAAAAAATTGTTGGAAAGTTTCCCAAAAAAAAACTTACACACACACACGAACAAACAATCTTTATTTATGAAGATATAGAAATTTTGTAATTGAATATTTGGTTGCTGCTGTTGTTTTTGTTGATCGATTTTAATTTCTCACTAATTACACTTTTTTGTTAGTTTTTCAGTGGTCAGCGGAAAAAGTTTTCGGAAAGATATTTTTTCGGAAAAAATTCTTTCCAAAAAGATTTCTTCGAAAAATTTCACCAGATAAATGAAACCAAAATGAGAAAAAATCTTATCGTTTATATATAGTCTGAGGAGAAATGATAGTTCCAGTTTCAGGTTGTTGTAGGTGGTGATGATTGGGTTAACGAATGCATCCAAAAAAAAGGCAAGTGCAGAAAAAAAAACTTTGACTTGTCGTTTTGACAAAATCCCACGATCCGAAAAAAGAATGTCAAAACAACAAAAATCTTGGGAATCTTCATGGACGACACACCTTTGGTTTTGATCCAAAACGATTTCTAGATGTTTATAGGTTTCTGAAATGTTTTTTCTCAAGATTTACAACAACAGAAAAAACCAAATTACAAAAAATTTGTCCTCATTCTCACACACCTTGAAAATTGCATCACAACCACCCGCGCAATATCAATTTCAACACGTCCAAACCCTTTCCTCTCCAGTATGACTACAACAACAACCTCCCTCGCTTTCCATTTTATGAAAGGGTTATTTTGCAAGGTATTTTTCTTGTGCACGCGAAAAAAAACAAAGATTCCCATCAGATTTTCAAATCATCCATCCATCCATCCAATTTAGTGATTCAGTGAAAAAAAATGGATGCGGTTAGTGAATTTTTTTTTTGTTGTTTCTCATGACATTCGAGTGAAAAATTTCTTTTGACTGATGTTTCATTGAAATGAATGTCAAGGATGTTTTCACCATTTTTTTTGTTTCGTTGTTGAATGATTTGATCTCATCAACCAAGAAAAAAAAACCGAACAAACAAACCGAACGGATCTACTTTCACTGGAAGATTTTCAACAACAAAAAAAAAACTTCATTTTTTTTCTAAATTTTCAAAACTTTCAACGGGTTAATAAATAAGACAAAGATGATGATCAAAGGGTTTTTTTTTGGCAACATTCCCCGGTTTGGTTCACTCATTTCACTCATCAATCATGTTGATTGGATCCAAAAGCAGAGAAATTTCAGTCAAAAAAAACACCATGTAAAATGTTTGTCCTTTGATCCCAAACACACACACACATCATCCGTCTACGTTTCAAAGGCCAAAGGTTTTCTCTCCATTTTCCCCCCATCTTTCTCATTCATCGTTAAAAGTTTGTTTTTTTTCTATATATAGATCACTTATATATAGAGTCGTTTTTTGATCGATGCAAAAAATGAAATTCAAATCGGGGCAATCGGGGAATTTTAAACTTTTCTTTTTTGGCCCGAAACATCATTGATTTGACACGTTGATGATGGTGAAAATAGTCATTTTTTTGGTCCTGTTAACCCTTTCAAAGCAAACAAAAATCACACGATCTCTCGAAGAAACACACAGAAAGATGACAGATGGTCCGAGAAAATATGTTGAAAAAAACCAAAAGTAGAACCAAGACGGCCATCTAGCGGACAGTTTTCAAACAAACAAAATCATATTTGAAAAACTTACCGAAAAACTTTTTTGAAATTTACGAGAGAAAAAAAAAATTGCACACTTTTAAAAATCAGATTTTTGCGATCAAATCAAATCAATCAATCAATCAATCAAACGATGATGTTTGATCCAGTTGTTGAGATGAATATTGCATTTTAGTTTTATGACAACCAAAACAACAACAACGACAACGACAAAACATGACTGTTTTGATTAATATCTCGAACATAAATGATGGATGGATGATGAAAATTATTACGATGAGGATGATGATACTTCGAAGGTGGTCGATTGTAAATTTGTGTGGTCTTTATGTCCAAAAAAAATTATACCGGAATCAAATAAAAAATATGAATTTCCAAACAACAAAACACAACAAAAAAACATCAATGTTGGTGGTGGTAAAGTTTGATGATTTTTTCTGGTTTGACTAGACTAGAACATCAGCATTAAAATAAAGTTTTGTTTTGGTTTTTTTGGTTTTTCCAAAAAGATTCTTCAAAATTTTGATGTTTTCTGGGTCGGGCTATATGTTTTATGACTCTACCAGTGGTTGGTTTTTTCAACCCTTTATTCTCTCAAATCGTGCTTGTTTTTTTCTATTTTTTTTTGGCCTGCACGTGAATGTAACCCGTTTGTTTCAGAAATTTTTTTTCAACAAAAAAAAAAAACAACCCCTTCGGTTGGTTATATAACTCCTAGGGTTAATTCAGAAGGAAAAAAAATGTTCCAAGGGTCGTTCCAACCATTAACCAACACACTCACGCACAAAGCATCATATACACGCACGAGCTTCAGGGTGACACCATACACACGTGCAGATGCGGGATTTTTTTTCCTAAAATGACCTGTTTGACATTGACCGGGGTTAACGAGCTTGATATTTTCATCAACCAAACAAACAAAACGAATAACAGAAACTTTTTTTTATTAGAAAAAAATTTTAAAGAAAAAAAAATTTATTTAGAAATTTTCAATGATTTTTTTTCGTTGATTCGGCTGGTTCGGTAAACTGAAAAAATGATAAAGTTCAGTTTGAAACAAACGACAGCAAAAGCAGCATCCAATATTTCTTCAAGCAAATCCATCATCCTCTTCATCGGCCATCTCTTTGGCATATTCAAGATCTTGTTGTTCACGTTCACGACGATCCTAGATACATTTTTTTTTGATTGATTGATGAAAATTCAATTAAATCAGCAAATTAGCAAAATTTGAGAAAAAAAACATGCAAAAAGGAAAATATTTTTAAAAAGAGTTTTCTGTTTTAATTTTGGTCAAACGTTTTTCCGTAGAAAAAAAATTATTCATCAAAAAAAAAGTGAATCCAAGTGAAAAAATAAAATTTAAAATTTGAATCGTAATGTTGCGAAAACATAAAAAACTTGACTAGATTCTTTTTAGGAAAATATCTAATACTTGAATCTTTAGCTTGGCTATTTTTTGGAAACTTCAGGTCTTTCACTCTGAAATGTATGAGAAATAAGGTTAGAATTATTTAAGACACATATTGAAATGGAAAAATAGATTATTTTTTCAAAAAACACATAATTTGGTACATTACCTCAGCACTTTCAAGATCTTTATTATATGATCGTGGTGGAAAACGCATTGCTTTGACCGATTGATTATGAATATCAAGACAAAATGATATACGACTATTGAATGCATTCAATGGTTCGGATGTACAATAAATATCGGTAGTTTCTTTTGAACGCATAAATTCACGTTCATGATCAATAGTTGCTTCAATAACACCATCACGTATAGCTTTCGATACAATATATTCAGCATCTTCAACATTATCAAGCATTAATTTTTCAGAAATATCTTTCAGATAAATACGTGAATATGATTGATTTATCATACGTATAGCTGTTTTAATAACATTATGTCGTAATCGTATAATCAATGTATATGTATGATCCGTTTGAAATTTTGGACCAAATTTATTCAAAACTTCATTAAATCTTTTTAGATTACCGGTACGAACAGCCTGTGTTAATTGAAAATATGGTGTCAGCGGACGATGTAATGCTGGATCACGAAAAATTGCTCGTTCAGGTATATCACCTAACAAAAGATCAACAGTGATGGCCAATTTATGTACAATCTGTTTAAAACCAATAGCCGATTGTTGTGGTGCTTTACGTATTGCTTGAAGTAGATTTTTTCTTGCTTCCGAATATTCCAATTGAATAGCTTTAATACGACCCATATAATAGAAAAATCTTGCCCATTCATTATTTGAAGCACTTTCCGGAAAAGTTGATTTCGATACCAATTTCGATGCCTGATCATAAAGATTATAATGCAAATATATACGCAATAATGAATTCAATAGAACAGCTTGTCCTTCATAATCATTACGTAATGTAGCCGTTTGTAAGCGGCTATGAAAAAATGATTTTGTTTCATTTAGTTGACCATTCAATTCATAACATCTTGTATGATAATAATAGGCTTTTGCAGCCAATACATCCAATGTACGACGATTATGTTTGCAGATTTTTTTCATCAATAAATCCGAACATGTTATAGCCTGAAAATGAATGAATTTAACAATTTGGTTTAAATATTTTAGCAAAAAAAACATACACTTTTATAATTATGAAGATCAAGTAGATATAATACGACCAACAAATGAAAATATACATCTTGTTCAGGTGATAATGTTTTGGTTTTCAATTTAGTTGTTGTTAAAGTTGTTGTTGAAGTTGAAGATGAAGATGCTGTTGTTGTAGTTTCAGTTTCCATTGGTTCTTCAATATAAGCCAATAATGTTTGTCGTTGTTCTGGGACATTTTGATAGAATAACGATATAGCACGTCGTAAAATTGTAGCATTAATATTTTTACGTGTTGCATTCAATGAACGAAGAATCCGTAGAATAAAACGTTGTTCTTTAGCCGATACAGCTTTTTCAATTTGTTTTGCATGTTCACGTAATTCTTCGATAACAAAATTTTCTCGTTCAACTTTTTTGGCCGCTTCATCGATAGCCGATGATTCAGTTGTTTCACCAGGAGCAGCCGAAGGACCGGGTGATTTCATTTGGACATCTTCAACGACTTCTTTTTTACTTTCAACCATTTTTTTGATTTTGATCAGTTAACGATATTTTATCCGAAAAAAAAATTATTAAATTCAAATCAAATGAATGAACGTCAATTGAAACAATGAATACAGAACACACACAGTCGAATCGAATCGAATCTCAGCCGTGAGTAAGCAGAAAAAACAAACAATCGATTGTATCGATTATTTCGCCATCTCGTGATGATCGAATCAAAACACGAAAATTTTCGAAAATTTTGAAATTCAAAATTTTAAAATTTAAATTTGATTTTA
>ERZ500997.609-NODE-609-length-10223-cov-7.417093_pt1 | contig 10223 bp, 10 predicted proteins | sample MGYA00248826_ERZ500997 | MGnify/ENA primary metagenome ERZ500997 (study PRJEB25958, sample SAMN03398524) | human skin metagenome | study: EMG produced TPA metagenomics assembly of the Human Skin Microbiome Metagenome (human skin metagenome) data set.
CCTTTGAAAAAAAAGACTTTCGTTTTTTTTGAAACAAAATAAACGATTCCCTCTTTATTTAACCACCATAATGATAATAATCTTTCTTATTTTGTTTGTTTGCTGAAGAAAACGATGATAAAGATGACAATAAAAGAAATGAAATGAAAAATCCTATTTTCTTTTTTTTCCACTTTTCATTCATTCATTCATATTTTCAAAAGAAAAAAACATTTGTCAATGTTTTGTATAGGTTGGTCACGGTGCAAAAGGAAAGAAAGAAAGATTTTCACTGAAAATCCGGTAATTGAATCAAAAAGGATCTATTCAATTATTATTTCTTTTTTTTCTCTTATTTCATAATGAATTTTGAATTTTGAAAGCGAAAACAACAAACAAAAAGTGGACAAACATACCAATAATGGCTGCAACTGCTGGTAATAACATTCCCAATGAAATTAATAATTTTTTACGATATTTTTTCGATTCTTCTACATCCTCCGCATCATCCGAATCATTCGCATCATCACCATCATCATTGCGATGATGATGGTTGTTATAAATTTTATTTTTGTTTAATGATAATATGGATGTTGGTAGATTTTTTGTATTTTCATAATATTCATCATCAACATTCATCATAGGATGACCATGTTGTAAACGTTCATGATGGTGATGATTTTTTTGTTGTTGTTGATTATGATAATCATTATTTGTTGATGAATCGATGATTGTTTTTGCCACTATGGACGATGACGAACCATCATCATAATAATGATGATGATGATGATCATTATCATATAATGATGGATCATTATTAGCTTCTTCTTCATCCGGATAGATTATCTCCGTTTTAACACCGGAGATAGGTGGCGGTGCTGGTGGCATCGTTTTTTTTCTTTTTGGTAACGATGATGATTAATTTTTTAGCCGGTTTTTTTTCAACACTGTTTTTAACTTCTTTTTTGCTGATGTTTTTCCCACAAAAAACACACAATTTATTCACATTACATAACTTAACACAATGCACAATATCGACGACGACATTTTTTGATCTATGCCAACATATGAACATTTGCTGTATCAATCAATATTGGTTCATTATCGATTATCGATTGATCGAAATATCGTTTCAAAAATTACAATTTTGATGATAATGATTTAATGTTTTGCTTGAATGAACGAATGGCACAAACACACACACACGATGATAATTTGGTAGTCATAATTTGTGTGTTTGTGTGGGTTTATATGTGTTCACCATTTGAAAATATTAATTTTTTTTTTGATTTTTTGAATTTTTGGCTGGCCGATCTTTAACGATGGTCTACATTCTAACGAATGACGAGACCTAAATTTGTTCAAATATCAATTTATAGCTTCATTCGTCTTAAGAAGATTGTCTTTTTTTTTAAAAAAAAAGTAGCAAACCATTTGATGATGATGATAATAAATGAGAGATGAGATGCCCAAAGATGCCTGATCTGGAAAAAAAACAACCTTCTTCTTCTTTAAACGAAAAATTTCATTTTCGCTCGAACCAAATCAACGAAAAAAAGAGCGAGATTCACCATCATCATCATAACCATAATAATAATCATCATTCGATCGAGAGAAAGGTGAACACACATTATCATCAAAGCCAGTCAGGAATGTCTTTCTTTCTCTCTCACTCTCGAACGCTGGTTTCTCTCATCAGTGGAAAGTTCATTTTCTTGGTTTCTTGGTGAAGAGAAATTTTTCACCTCAATTTTACCCAAATAACGGTGTGTGTGTAGACCAAGTTTTTGTTTCTATCTACCATGATGATGTTGATTTTGGTTGATCGGCCTAGTTTTGCAAGCAAAAACTTGATTCCAAACATCATCATCATCAAGCATGGACCGATATATATAAAAACAAGTGGCAAGGTTGTCTCAAGTTAATATCATCATCATCATCTTTAAAAGAGAAATTTCGTTTCATAAAACTTGAAAAATTTATATAAAAAAAATTTATTTGCGGCTAGCTAACATGTCCTGTCTATTTAAAGTAACATAAATAGCAAAGTTGGTTGGTTGGTTGTGTATATTTTTATATATGTGAAAAGAAAAAAAAAATCAAGTTATCTAATCGTCGAACCAAAATGAATCCAACAATTCCATTCTCTTTTCTTTTCTTTTTTTCGTTTTCAGTTTTGGAAAAAACAAACAAACGAACAAACCTTGTGTTCAAACCATTGTCATTATCATCATCCAATGAATGAAAACAACAACAACAACAGTAGATAGGATTTTCATTTTCATAATGAAAATTCTTTTCTTTGGTTTTCAAATGATGAATATTTGGCCAAAAAAGATAGAGGAAAATCCGGTACATTTTTTCGGGAATTTTTTTTCCTTTACAGAAAAATGTTCCGGAAAGATTTATTTTTCTTCAAAACATTACATTAATCATCCTTACCGAAAAAAAAATTTTGATCCAAAAACCAAAAAAATTTCAATAATTATTTTCAATCAATCTTTTTTAGTTTATCATTTTCCTTTCGATTTCGATTACTTTCATAATTCTTTTTCTCTCTCTTTCGATTCATCTTTCATTTCCCCTTCTCACTACACAGTGTTGTTGTCATTTCGTTTCAACGGGTAGAAAAAAAATCCGGAGCAAAAAATAACTTATTTGTATGGGGGAAAAAATAGCCAGATGAAGATGATGATGAAAGTTTCTGGCTGAAAATAACTTTCACCGAAAAGGAAATGGGAAAATTACCAGAAAAAAAAGATAGTGATAGAAAAACACTGTTGGTTCTCTTTTTTTCCTTCAAGTTTTCTTTCTTGTTCACACACTGCACCAGTTGATGAATGATATAACTTTTAATTAAATTTGTTTGTTTGATTTGCAAAAAAAGAAAAGAAAATTCAAATCTGGAAACAAAATCTGAAGGTTTTTTTTCTCACCGGTAAAATGATCAATCGTTTTGTTTTGTTTTGTTTTTGTTGTTGTTTTTGAATGTGATGAACACAGATTCGTAAATTCGTTTTGTTTTTTGAACAAGGAAAATTAAATGTGATAAAATCCGAATGTTTGGATAGATTTTTCAAACAAAAATGAATTGATCAATATTGATTTGGCCCAAAAAAAACAAAACGAAAAATCTAAAAATAATTTGCGAAAATTTTTGTTTCCAATCAATAAATATTACGACGTCAAACTGGCTAAAAATTCATCAATAAAAAAAAATATTTGAAAATTTTAAATGTTGACCACCATCATCTGTATCTGTTTTGTTTTGTTTTGTTTTGTTTTGTTTTTCATCATATATTTTGGCATCATCAACATCAACATATACACAAACACACACAGAGATATTGCGCATAGAACCTTTTTCATTCATGATAAATAAAAAGGGAAAACAGAGCCATAGTAAAAAAAACAGAGAGTTAACATTTATGCTGACAACAGTTTTTTTTTTCAAGGCAAAATCATATGATTAACAGAAACGCAATAATAATCACATAATAACAAACACACCGTCATGCACATTGAGTGATTTTTTTTCTTCTTCAATCGCGGGATTGCCTTTTGTTATGAAAACGTCGTCACATGCATGCAAATAAATATATCCAACATACGATGTTTTCAACGATTTCAATTAGGTCCATCTATATATCTGAACGATGATATCAGACACATACATTATTAATATATAGATAGGAAAATCTTGCGCACAAATTAAAAATCCGAAAACAAATCAAATAACAAAGTTCAAATTTTGCACAAAAAAAAAGTTTCATACATGATGATTATTTACGATTAAGATGATGATTGTGATGGCTGTCAATCTGATCGGCAATACCATAACAACCTTTTAAAAGGCGACAATATGGTAATGGTTCTTTAGGAAAACTGAATGCTCCATCAATATCTGTACCATAAATCATTGGTAAACGTAATACCCAATATGTTGATTGTGTTAATCGAATTGGTTCTTTGTTGCCCAGATAAAACAAAAGACTAGCATTTGGCGTAACCTGAATCATAGGATTTAAAGTCACATTGATTGGAGCTTTCGGTGTGACAATATGAATTCGCATCAATTGTGCAACACATGGTTTAGATGAACGACTTGAAATATTGAAGAAAAAAAATCATTTTTGTTCATAAGTTTCAATATGAAAATAAGATTGAAAAACATACCTGCAAACACAATGCATATACAATGGCATATCATTTTTTGCAATTGATTCGGCTGTTTCTCTAAATTTGTATGTATTAGTCTTAAGAATTTGATCCGATTTCGATGCAATAAATCGATGACCATTAAAACATTCATATTCAACACCGATGAAAATTTTCACAGTAAATTGTGTACCATCTATGCATAAAAATATAATTATTCACAAAAATCTTGATGTAACCTTCAATCGAAATTAAATTACCTTTTACATTTTTCTTATGTTTGATACCGGGAGGTCGCTTACCTTCCCACAGTGGTGGCATATTTCTAAAATGTTGTAAAATAACCGTAACATTCCATGGTAACAAATAATGAGAACCTTTGACAAATCCTTGTTGATCTTGTATGCCAAGATTATGTGAATAGATACTTGACGAACCAAAACAAACCAATGACCAAGAAGCAAAGCGAGCAGGCAAATTATTGTCAACACCCAACAATGTATGTATCATTGTCGGTAATGTTTTCAAATCGATTATCTCTTTAGCTGAAGATGAAGTTGTTGGAGAATGTTGTTCTTTAAGAAATTCTTCATCATCTTCGTCTTCACTGAGAAATTCTTTTTCATTAGAAAATTCTTCATCTTCTTCTATATCATCTGATGATTGAGATTCACCATATTGTGAACTATCATTTTTATAATCGACCGATCTTTCATTTGATTCATCATTTTCATTAGATCTTGAATGTTTAACATCATCGATGGCACTGAAATCATGATCATCATTATTTGATGAAATAGAATCTTCATTATTTGAAAGATTATCGATACTCAATAAAATATCATTCTGTTGAGTTTCAACAGAATCTTCGACATCTGCATCATTCTTGTCATCAATATCTTCAGATGCTACTTGAGATAATACAGTATCGTTGAATGTTTTCATAACCGGACTATCACGCAAATTTTCACTTTTTGTTCCAGTCATATTCTGACTAGAACTTAAATTCTCCATTTCAATATTCGAGTCGTACACATGAAATTTATATCTTGCAATATTACGGCATGTGTGACATTTGTATCGCATTTTAAGATAAAAATCATAGTTTGCCGATTTTATTGTAAATGGATCTTCGCGATTACTTTGACGACGACCACAATCACAAGCGGAAATTATTTTCACCATACTGTTATGCGGCATTACTGGAACATTGTTCTGGTTAGATTCAGCTGCAGATCCTTCTGTTTCAGATAAAGTCTGGTCAGTACAATAGTCATCATGTGGTAATCGATGAATTTTATTGACACAATGATTTCCAGTCAGACTTAACTCTTCACACATTTTATGTCCATTGGTCCAATATGACGTACATTCATTTTGAATTATTTTGATGTATTTGTAGATAGCTGGACCTCTTGATTGCATAGTAAAATGTTGTAGTGTTAACAATAATTTTCGTTCATGAGTTTCGCGTGTGTAATGGGACGGTAAATTATCCTTGTAGTAATTGACAGCATTTGATACCATTTTGGAACATCTACTTTCGGAAAAACGATTATCGATGTCCAATGTTGAATGAAGTGAATCTAAAATCTTTTGCAAATTTTTTGTTTTCTCACTGCTAATGCCTGAATATGTTTGTTTAAATAAAAGCTCTTTGAATGCTATGAATAATTTGAAAAATGTTTTCACTTTGATTAATTCATTAGATTTGACAGAATCTTTGGAATTTTTCACAAGAGAATTGATGTGAGGAAGAATGAAATTTGAAAATGGCAAATTTTCTTGGACCATCTGTCGATATTGAAGTGAACAGTTTTGATCATTACCAAAATTATCATTCAAACAACGATTTAAAATATTTTCGAAAAAATATTCATCATAATTGATTATTGTTGATGTTTTAGTAACGATAAAAACAAACGAATTCAATGATGGAATAGTAAACAACGAATTGATTAGCCGAGTTTTACGAAATAGTTTGACAATCTGTTCTTCAAGTTGTTTAACATAGAATTTGTTATTTGATTCCGTTATATAATCATATCCATCATATGCTTCAAAAATGAATAAAAGTTGTGGCATAAACATGTTTTTCATAATATTGTTTGAAATCTTATTGAAAGTGCTAAACATTTCCGAAACAAATGGTTGTAATTTGATTTTAGTCGAATCAATTATTCTTAACATGTTGATGCAACCAATATCGAATCGAGGCGAGGGGTTTGTTATAATGACGATATTACTAACGTAGAAAATCAAAAGTATTGATTTATACAGATCGGTCAGCAGATCAGGCCACATGGTAAGGAAGCCCTGAACAAAATAATTAATTTTTGTTTGTTTAAATAAGTAAAAATGTTTTCATTAACCTTTTCAATAAATTGTTTTTCCAAATTTTCAAAAATATCAAGTACGGCACATGTATCTAAAATTGATGTCAAATGAAGAAGAATCATTCGGTTGTTTACATCATAATATCCATCGATTTGTACAAACTAATGAAAAAAAAATATTATCGGTTAATATTGTAAAAAAAGAAATAACTGTAGATCGTACATCATCCTTAAATAATAAGGTTTCATCATGAAGTTTAGAATTGAACAAACTTTGTCCAATCCATTCGGGTATACAAGTGGCTTTGGCATTGCAAGACTGTAAAGCCGATTTACCAATGATTGAAACAATAGAAACACGATCAGATTTATCCGAAATCGATTGATCTTCAATAAATTTCATAACATTCCTAATTTGAATATAATTAAAGATAAAATGAAATTATTTTTATTTTTACACTCACTTCATACTAGAATCTTCAACTGAGAAGAGGGAAAAAGTTTTTGAAGCAGTGACATATTTTGGCTTCGAATCATCTAAATCAAGCTGTGAATTCATCAATGAATCTAAAAATTTAGTTTCCGATCCCGACTTCATGCCTGATGATTGTTGTTGATAATTTTTTTTGTTGTTGTTTACATGCGAAATGAAACACTATTGGAACCCAATGAATCCGATCAAGTCGTTACAGAAATTTTTTTTTTTTTTGCACATGAGCTTTTTTGGCGCCCTAAACTTATAAGTTGCCATCATTTTGAACAAGGCCAAATTATCTATTATCTAACAAATCTATCTTTCATTGTGGTTGTTTAAGCTAACACTTATAAATTTTTTAAGCCATTTTTTTGTTTGTCACGGAAAAAAAATCCACTTTTAAAAGTAGTTAATCGATGGGTGATAGAATAGAAGTTTTATGATGATAATATTAGTCACATGATCAATAATTTTGGAACAAAATGATGCTATATATCTCAATGATTTGTACCAAAATCCAAATGGCATTGAAATTTAAAAAAATGATAATACCATAGGCTATATATCAGAGCTGGCCAAACTGCGGCTCGCGAGCCGCATGTGGCTCGCGAGCCACACTTCTATAATTCAAAAATCGAGGGTGAGGAGGGTGAGCTTGGCCACCCCTGCTATATATTGTGATACAATGTTTCGATATTACATATACGCATACCCAATATGGTTGCTATTGGGGGCATTCACCTTGAATTCTGAATGTAAAAGGGAATGTTATATTTGTTGATTCATTAATACAGATATTGAAAAATGAAATTAAATTCCCCCTTCATTGAATCGAGACACCGCCTAGACACGGTTTCTTTGTTGGTACTCACTCACTTTATGATGTGATTCGTTTTTGGTTCTCTAGATATAAAGGCCTTGCTGAATTAATGTTTCAAAATAAATGTCAAGAATAAAATGCGATAGTTGAAGATACTTTTCATAGAACAGACAGAAATTATTGTAGACAAATAAATTTCCTATAGAAGAAAAAAGGTGCTTGCTTGGTCATGTTACCATGGAAAAATGAAAATCAGACATTAAAACAGTCAGTCTTGAATCATCGAACCACAAAAATTTAGTTCTCATTTTTGAATGGTTAAAGTAACACGTTTCCATCTTTCTTCATTGACTACGGAAATTGATGTCCAAACAAAACTGCCAACACGATTCAAATGATGGAAAATTTGACAGGAAGCAGGGATAATATTTGCCATAAAACCCAGATGAATTTTGAAGATACTGAACACATTTTTACAGTGTTTTCGGCGATGAACGAGATGCGAAAAATTGGACAATTGTGTGATATTACTTTGGAAGTTGCGGGAACAAAAATCCTTGCTCACAAAGTGGTTCTGGCTGCCAACAGTGCATATTTTAATGCAATGTTTAATTGTAAGTAATGATTTGAAAAAAAAATTTTCCTTTCCTAAGTCAAGTTTGGTATCTTTAGCTGAAATGATGGAAAAAAGCATGTCGCACATAGAAATCGGTGAAATTGATCCAATTGCAATGAAATTATTAATCGAATTTATTTATACGGGTCAATTGACCATCACCGAAGCGAATGTTTTGAATCTATTACCAGCTTCAAGTTTATTACAATTAATAATTATTCGTGAAACATGCTGCCAATTTCTTCGAAATCAATTACAACCGTCCAATTGTTTGGGCATAAGAAAATTTGCTGATACTCATAGTTGTCAAGAGCTTCAAGTTTGTTCGCTTAAATATGCTCTCGATAATTTTCAAGAAGTTTCATTGACTGAAGAATTTTTATCACTTTCATACGAAGACATAATTAGTTTAATTTCGGATAATCATTTAAATGTGGCCGATGAAGAAACTGTTTACGATGCAACTATTCGTTGGATTAAACATGATTCTAAATCAAGAGAAATACATTTCTCCACCCTTTTAAGTCATGTAAGACTTCCATTGATTGAACGAAATTTTTTGATCAATCAGATACTCGTTGAACCATTTGTTCGTGAGAATAATCAAGCTAAAGATTTAGTCATTGAAGCCATGAAATATCATCTGAGTTTCGAAAATCGATCGGGCAATTCTCCTCGAACACAACATCGTAAACCGGATGGTTTGACAGAATTTATCTTTGCTATCGGTGGTGGTTCACTTTTTACCACACATAACGAATGTGAATTTTTTGATCCAAGAGATAATACTTGGCTCGAATTCACGCCCACAAATCAACGAAGATCTCGAGCTGGTGTAGCCTGTTTGAACAGATATATTTATGTGATTGGTGGTTATAATAATGGATCAAAAACATTGTCTTCTGTAGAGTTTTTTGACCCATTGACAAATGTTTGGACTGATACAACTGCAATGGGAACCAAACGTAGTTGTCATGGTGTTGCCGAACTAAACAACATTATTTATGCCGTCGGTGGATATGATGGTAGCTGTAATTTTCAAATTCACTTAATTATTTTATTGAAAAAATGGATTTTTTTTCTAGGAATCAACTGCTTGAGCAGCGCAGAACGATTCGATCCTTTAATGTCTGCTTGGTTTTCCGTTAATTCATTGGAAATTAAACGTCGTTATACTAGATTGATGGCATTGAATGGCAGTCTATATGTGATTGGAGGATTTGATGGCGCTAATCATTTAGCTTCAGTTGAACGTTATGATCCAAGGGTATTTATTAATATTAACTTATTATTCATATTTTAATTTCGATTAATATTATTCTCTTTTTTTCAAATAATCACAGGAAGGAAAATGGATAGCAGTAGCACCGATGTTAAGCCGAAGAAGTAGTTGCGGTGCATCAGTTTTGGATAACAAAATTTATGTTGTCGGTGGCAATGATGGAACATTGTGCATGTCTAGTGCCGAACGATATGATCCGATACGAAACGCTTGGGAAAATATATCATCAATGCAAAATCGACGAAGCACTCATGAATTAGTCGAAATAAATGGATTACTTTATGCTCTAGGCGGAAATGATGGTAGTAATAGCTTAAATGCAGTTGAATTTTATACACCTGAAGATAATAAATGGTCAATGACTAATTCAATGATTTTACGACGAAGTGGTCTAGGAGCTGTTAAACTTGAATGCTGTGATCTTCGAAATTCATTAATAGAATCGTCCAATTTGGAAAAGTCTTCGCCATATTCTTCCCTTATTTCAACAAAATCTTTGGATCTTAATTTCAAAGAAAGTAGTGTTAGTAGCAATGATGATAAACCAATTTAATTTA
>ERZ500997.610-NODE-610-length-10208-cov-5.026002_pt1 | contig 10208 bp, 7 predicted proteins | sample MGYA00248826_ERZ500997 | MGnify/ENA primary metagenome ERZ500997 (study PRJEB25958, sample SAMN03398524) | human skin metagenome | study: EMG produced TPA metagenomics assembly of the Human Skin Microbiome Metagenome (human skin metagenome) data set.
ATTCAAAATAATTTATCTAATAATAAAAATTAAATTATAAATTGAAAAATTATTCTGTTTTGTTATTCAAATTTCAAAAAAACAAACAATAAATTCATGTGTAAATTGAATCGAATGTGAAAAAAAAATAAAACCATTTCCATTCATCAAGTGTTTTTTTCGTGTGTTGTCATCACAAAGTGATGTAATGTGCCATGTAATTGGATATCTCAGATACACACAGATTGTGAATGTGTTGTTGCTATAATATTATCGGTTCACACAATCAATCAATCAACAAGAAACAATAAATAAAATAATAATAATTTATAACCGATAGTAGAAAGGAGAAAAAAGATCAACGGAAAAAAAGGTATGTGAATCAAGAAATTTTATCATCTAAGATCATTTGATATCATTAGAAATAAGAAATGCTTAAAATGATGTAATAATAGTGGAGAAAAAAATGGATACAGGGATCAATGAAAATAAACATCATCATACCGGCATGTTTTAAATGTCAATCATCAACATAAGATTTATAGAATTTTTTAGATTTGATCCGATTTCTGATTGAATTTCAGAAATATTTCTTCTTCTTTTGAATGTTTCTTAAATGCCGTATAGTCCCGTTAATTTATTTGCAAGACGAAAAAAACTTCTTATTTTGACACGACAAAACCAACTATTCTGATTGCTGGCCAAATGTCCATTATTGTCAGCCATTTTCAAAAAAAATTCATGATTGCCATTATACATTTTTTGGTTTTGTCGTTGTTGTTAAAGTTGTAAACAAAATGCCTGCATTGAATGGATCATAATCAAACACACGCATTATCAATAGAGATGATGATGAGGTGATGTATACATTTAGAATGGATCATTGAATGAAACGATTTTCATTCAACATTCGATTCGTCAACATCATTAATAGCAGAAAGAATATCTATTGCGCCTATATGATCATCACATATTGCCAGAAAAAAAATATTGGTTTGCTATGCTTCGTTTTATTCGTTTGGTTTTTATTTTCAATTCAAACGAAAAAAAAGAAGAGAGAACATCTTTAAGTTTTTGTTTTCGGGAGCCACTCTCTTTCGGTCCCCGGGCTTTTATTTTTTTGAGAGTGTGAAATTTTTTTTTTCGTTTCCATTCTCTTTATGTTTTGTTCTCCTATCCATTTTTGGATTATTATTGGTTTGTTAGTCCTTTTTTGTTTTGATCATCATCATCGTCCATCATAAGCAGAATTTTTTGTTTTGTTTCTTTTCTAAAATTTATTTTCTAATAAAAAAGATTTTCTGTATATGGTAACTTTAACTAAAAAAAGTATGTGCTAATAAATGGTCGGCTTTCCGGTTTTTTTTTTGTTGTTGCTCGGGTTTCATTTTCCATTCATTGAAAAGAATACGTTTAGTGTTATTGTTGTTGTTTTTTTTCAACCATCTTGTTGCTGCCATCTTTTACGATTATGATGTTGATTTCGGTTTCTTTTCTTTCTTTTCTTGTTTTGATCATTGTTCATTTGTAGTTTTTTGTCATCGAATTAATCTTGTTCCCAATTTTATGTTTTTTCTTCTGGTCGAAAGATGAGAATTTCGTTTTTTTTTTGTAGTTTTGTTTGAAACAGATGAAATTAGAATGACCAGAAAAAAACATGAGTGGTCATCGTCATGTCACACTTGACTTGATTTAAGTCAGAAATTTTCCTTATAGTTTTTTCGATTTGTTGCTTTCTCTCTCTTTATTCTTGACCGGAATGTATATTTTTGGTTCTGGTTTTTGGTGATGGTGGTCATACACACTTATTTTCTTTCTGTTTTTTTTTTGTTTTGACCAAAGGAAATAAAAAGGGAAAACATGTCTTAGTTGCAACCAACAAAAAAAATGAAATTAATTACAATTCACTTGAATGAACACCAATATACTACATAATATTCTATAGTTTGCTACTACACCAAACCAAATTGATCTCAGTCAGTCAGTCATTTATTCAATCAGTCAATCAATCTGTCACTAATTTTTAAGCTTCTGGTCAACTTGTCAACTTATTCGACCGATTCATACAAACACATACACACACCCAAAAAATAATCTTCATAGTTACTGAAAGAAAAAAATGATTGTCTATAAATATTAAGGCTCATTTTCTTTCGAAATGTGGAATAAATAAATAAATAGAAAAAAAATGAGCAAAAGAATGGCCAGTATGAAAACATTCCAAAAACAAAATAGACAAATCGATTCATAGATTGACCATGTAGAAAAAAATGCACAACAAAAAAATTTCTATAGAATAGACTTTTCTTTTCTTGGATTCATAATAAACCAAATCACATCAATGAATGGAAATGAAAATGAATTTCCATTCCCATTATATTTCACTTTTTGGTTCGTTGATATGTTTTGCTGCTTGCTGTTGATGATGGTTTTTGAAAAAGAATTCGAAATATGCACATTGATTTCACAAAGAAAAAGATGGCATCATCATACACTAGATACAATCACATTTGTATGGATTTTTTTCTCTTCTCCTCGTTGTTCTTTGTATTTCATTTTCATACAGAATTCAACAACATTTGATCAGTTTGAATTATTTTCTTCTTCTTCTTGTTTTTTTTTCGCATGCCTGAACAAACATCATGACGATCAACATGATGATGATGATGAAAAATTTCCAGATTTCTAGATTTATGTCTTTCAACTGTATTCAGAAGATGATGTTGACCATCATCATCTTTGGTGGTAGCTTTTTTTCCCAAACTTTTCAAAAAAAATCTCATATCATCAATCAATCTTTGTTGTTTCTCACCTGGGCCTAAATGAAAATCGAATGTATTTGTGCACGTATGTGTTTGTGCACATGGGAAATGTATTCGATATTTAAACAGTAAACATAACCAAGAAAAAATATCGATTCACAATTGAATTTTATTTGAAAATTATATTTCTATATTTGTCCTTATTATTATGATTACCACCATACTTTATATGTGATTAACAAATCTGGTCGGGAGATCAAGAACCATTTTTTGGGGTGATTGTTCAATCAATCAAGGCCATTTGTTGTTTGATGATTTGTGTTCAAAAAACCATACAGATTTTATAACCGCCATATTCAACAACAACAACAACAACAAAAATTGTTACAAATTCCCCCGAAATAATCGATAATCCGATCATCATCAGCATCTAAATCAGGATAAAATTAATTTATTTGATTGTTAACACACACAATGACATTACAGCTTATTTACTTATTTCGAATTGTGAATGAGAGAAAATGCAGAGAAAAAAACTGTTGATTTTTTTCTGTTGATCAATTGTGTTCACTTTGGTATTTGTTCTGTCTATTGATTCATTGGATTAAAAAATATAGAAAATTTGTCAACTATTCGCGAATAATAAAAAAAATTGTTACATTCATAATGGTGATGGCAATTGTTGTGAGGAGGATGGTTTATTTCATTGATCTTTAAATCTAGCCATCCTATGCGATGATGAATAAGAATGAATGATAATTCAATCTTAATCGAATCGAATTATCGAGCTGGATAAACATATTGATTTTCTGAATAAGAAATGCATGAATATGATTATATTGAAACTTGATTAGTCTCCAAGGGCATTCTCGATTGCCAAAAATACACCTTTTCACAATAAACTGCGACCGTTTTTTCTTCTTTTTTTCACCTGAATCGATTCGATTGATTGATTATCGTTTTTGAAAAATTATCTAACATTGAAAAGATATTTCAAAAAAAAAATTAAGACCACCTTGTGTTTGTTTCCACTACTGTGTCGATGTTTCAATTGATTTTCAAATGGTTAATTATTTTTCCCTAATGATTTATCTTTAAACTATCAAACATTGAGGAAAAGACATACCAACAACCTCAAAAATATCAGAATATTTATTAGCCTTTTAACTATCAAGAGAGAGAGACAGAAAAAAATTTCCATTTTCATATTGATCACGATTTTTTTTATCAAAGAATTACTGTTTACATTTCTTATCCGATTGTTGTTATATAACCTCACAAAGCCAAATCAGTCATTGAATCTTTCAATAACAATAGACAAGAACAATTAATAATCTCTCTTTTTTTCTATCCCTTCTCTCTGTGTGTGTGTGTGTTGTATGTGACTAGAATCGGAAATATTTTTTTTCAGGTTGATTTCTGTATTCAGTGGGTATATTGATTGACTTTTGACTTTTTTTTCTCAGTCTCTCTTTCATTCTTTAAGTTTGTTTACATAAACTTTTGTTGTTGTTGTTGTTTTTTTTTGACTTCATTCAAATCTAAATAGCAAGATGGCAAGAATTGAAATGAGTGAGAGTTGATGCGGTAACTATACCAACAATCTTTGTCTGTCTATTACCTGTCTATGTATTATCTTTTACATTCGATTATCGTTTACTTTTAAAAAAATCATCATTGTCATTGTGCATATTCAATGATGATGATGATGAGGTTAATGAAATTTGACTTTTGACCTTTTTCAATGCATCATTAATTTATGGATAAAATGAAGGTAAATGTTCATTGTAGCCATTTTGTTGTTGTTTTTTTCGAATTAGCATAACGACTTGTTCAAAGTCAAGAATAGAATGATGATAATTATGATGATGACCATTCAAATTGAATTCTAAAATCTATTAATCGCAAAAACAAATGCTAAGAAAAACAGTTCTTTTAATATTTACATAGAATGGAAAGAAATTTTCAACTTTTTTTCTGTTGAATTCTTGATTCGACTCATTCGTTTGTTTTGTATTGGTCACGTTTTTTTTCTCATTCACTATGGGTGTCTTTGGAGATATATTTCACATTTTATTTGTTTGTTATTTTTCGTTCATACGAAGCAATCAAAACAAATCACACCATAGATGTTGGCCAGAAATTCAATCGAACCGATCCAATATCATTGATTTATTTGTTTTTATTGACTTTTTTAAGCTCAGGAAAAAAATAAAAATTAAATTTTCAATGCAAACAAATGAAACATAAACCCAACAACAGTATTTGAGAAAGGCTGGTGTAAAAAAAATATCAATTTAGTCGCGACAAGCTTAGAATTTCGATCATTATAATTATGAATTCGATTCTTTTGGATGAAATTCGAAATAAACAACAAACTAAAGAATAGAAAAAAATTCCATCTTAAATGATGGTGACCTGGCGGTTTTTTTTTTGTTGATTTTTTTCAATCATTTATTATGGCAGTTTTATGACATTTTTTGTTGTTGTTGTTATATTCTGTTTTGTTTTGTCTGATTAGTTGTATTGTGTGTCAATCATGGCTACTGTTTTCAACCATACAATCATAATAAGTTTTTTTTGTCCACAATTAGTCAATTCAAATGTCACTTTCACCTTTAAAATTAAATGGTATTTGATACATGCCGAAAATATTCACACACAAACACAAAACACATACAAATTGTTGTATGTCATACTTACATCAAAGTCTGGACATTGATCGAATGATATATGCCGAAAATTTGACACTTTTTTTACATGAATGATTGGTTACCTGATTGTTTGATGTCTTTTTTTCGTGTGTATCGATTGCACAAGAGAAAAAATTGATTGTATTGCCATCAATAATAGTGAATCTTTACTACATAAATATTGTAATCAAATAATAATGAGAAAAAAATGTTTTTTTTCTTATCATTCCTTTGTTTTCGTACGATTCAAATGGTGAAAAAACCGGATAAAGTTAATGTATGTCTTTATTTCAGTTACTTATTTGAATATTAATAAAAATCGAATATAAAGACATCTGTTAGTTAGACAAAGTTAGTTTGTTTGCTGATGCGTTTTGCAACGCTACAAAACTTTCAAATCTTTGAGATCTTTGAGAGTTTCTTTCACTCACTTACTCTCTCCCATGAATCTTAAAATGTTTGCACAAACAAACACACACACACACACATAATTAATATATAAATCCATAATTTCAAATAAGCAATACTGTCTGGCTGAATAAGAAGATAATTTATTGCTTTTTCTTTCTTGATTATTTCGTCTTATTCATGCATTCACGCATATTGGGAATTATAGATATTATTTGTCTCCGTAAATCTCTTCATTTCTCTCTCGTGCTTTGAACATAAACGAGAAAAAAGTTTTTTTTTCGCATTTTTTTTGTTCGGGTGAGGGGCTGAAGAGAATTGGCACCTGAATAATGAATTTTTCTTCATCTTCATCTTCACATTATGATATTATATGAAAAAAAAAATAAAACTTAAAAAATTGTTCAAAGAAAAAAACCATTTTCAATTTGTTTGATGTCTTCATCATCATCACTTGATAACTAGTTTCATAGGTCATAGATTCTTCATTGATGATTGATTTGTCGGATTTTTTTTGGTTTTACTTTGACCCCTAAAGCTTCTTGTGATGGTAGGTAATCAATAAAATCGAATCGAAATAAAATTAGAACTAATGATGATAGCAAAAAAAATGGCCCACCCGAATCTAAAAATTTGCTGTTTTTCTATGGCAATCGAATATTTTTCCAAGAAAAAAAATATGAAACGATGGACATTTTGTGGCCAAAAAAATTGATGGTGATCTATTCGACTATTTCTCCCATATTGGTTTTAGTTTTTTGCTTCAATGTTTTTTCCCCATTTCTATGCAAACAAACAAAGAAAAACAAAGAAAACTTTGGATGAAAAGCAAATACAAGAAAAAAAACAAAATCTGGCCATTAAGCTCTAATAAACAAGTAAAAAATTTGGCGAACTTGTTTACCTGATGTTATAAACTTGTTTTTTTTATCTTTCATTAACGAATGTGTTCATATCTACTTTTGGTTGCATTGCTGCTGTGTTTCAATTTTTTCCTAGGTTCAAAAATGATTACTGTTTTCAGTTGCTTTTTTCATTCTTCATTGAGAAGAGATTTGCAATATTAAATCAAACAAACATGATGTCATTAGAATATGCAATTTGGTTGGCCCCTTGGCCCGAGAAAAAAAAACATTTGTTTTGACAGGATTTATCTATGGAATAAAATCTGGTCATGGCTCTACTTATCAATCTGTCTATCTAAAATTGTTTTTTTGATGATTAAAATCTATTCGCTTAGGTCATCATTGAATAAATAATTTCTGTAGTATAAGTTAATGTCGTGTCGACATGATGTCAACACTACCATAATTTCCATACGAAACGTTTTACATTCATGAATGTACATCTTTATCTTAATGATCATTGCCATTAATTTTAGCCATATGGCCATAATTCGTATGTTTATCGTATCATCTTTTTTCCTTTTTCTTTTTTGATTGGTGGTCCATTATAATCGATTCTATTAGTAAACCGCCATCCGACGGTAGCTACCATGAACTGAATAATCATTAGAATCATCAATTGACTATAATTTATTCAAAAGACCCGAGAACCTTGTGTTCAAGAACCGACCATTGACCTTTTTTTACTAATTTTGAAAAAAACCAAAGAAATTCTTTCTTTTTTTCTTGAGTATCTTGCTGTGTATTTAATGTTTTTTTTCTGTTGTTTTTACTGTATAGGCATGACATCTTTGTGTGGGAACATAAATCTAAATTAAATCTAACCAAACACAACGTACATGAAATAGCCGGTACCGGTCTTGCTACCTTTTCTACCTACATGTCTGACTGAATGGCCACAAAAGATTGATTACTTTGATTATCTAACCAAATCTGAATTAAATTGAAATCGGTCATCATTCTAGGATAACCGATTTTTTTTACTACTACCAGTGTGAATTAATTGATTTCTTTTTCATTTTTATTCATTTGTCATTTTGAGCTTGAACAATTTTTTATCATTGAAACACGATGACAACTATCATAATTCATTCCATATTTGTCCATATATTTCCATCTCCATCACACTCCCCCAATTGAAAAAGCTTTTGGTTAATCATTTTTTTGGACAAAAATGAAAAATCACCAAAAAAAATTTTATCACTGACACCGGATAGCATTTCATTGTTGATTTAGCATTATTTCATTGGTCAAACATTTCACATATACGCCTACACATTATTATTATTATCAAAAAACAACAACATTTTTTTCTGATCGTAGGAGTAACTATTCACTTTGGTGCTAATTGGGTTATTCATACCATTATTTTTTTTCTTTTGTTTGTTTTTCATTTTTGTTTAAGAGTTGATCAAATTCCTTGAAATTGTTGTTGTTAAATGTTCAAGAGCTTTACTTATTTTTTTTTTTGCTAACATAATTATCTAATAAAAATGTTATTCATGTTTATTTTTTTATTATTATTATTTACAGGACTTAACATATATTATCATCATAAGCACCGGAAGGAAATTGTGATCCGATTCTCAACATCAACAATATCATGTAATTGTTATTCAAAAATGTATTCCATTCAATCGATGTTTATTTATGAATGATAATAGTACTGATTTATCGTTGTTAATGTGAATGGTTTGATCAAAAACCTAAAATAATTGTGTATACATGCATGTATGTAAGTATTGAATCCATACATGCGTATAAATTAAATTCTATGAAGTTAGTTCGAAAAATATACAAAAAGCTACAACCATATTCGCCAAAATCCATTCGTTTTTATTCGGCGATTGCCGACGACTATCGATACCCAAACAACGACAAGGGCAAGTGTATCCAGTATTCAATGTTGATACTCGATCACAATCGATTAGTTTAGGCGAATCGTCATCCAGATCCGTATCATCATCATCATCATCATCATCAGGATCATCATTGCAATCGTCATCATCGACAAAAAATAATAATTCGATACGATTTGGATTCTGGAACCTAATCTACAACAATATTATCGTTTTACGATCAATCAACTGGATACAATTGCCCACGTTTTCAGTTTGGTTTTCATACATTTCATCATTATTACGATTAACATCATCAACATCATTATCATCATCCATAACTGGTGCATCATTCATTCATACTAACATGAATCGTAGATCAACAATAATGATGACAACGATAACAGCCATGCATTTTTTTACATTAGCATTACTATGTTTGTTCATATTACTTGGCGCACATTATAGTGACGCCCTGTTTGAAATGAGTCAATCATCGTCATCATTGGATTCGAACATTTATGGTGTTCAATTATCATCTTGTCCACTTGAATGCGATTGTCAAGGTCTGACCGTCGATTGTTCACATCGTGGATTATCATATGTGCCACAAACATTTCCATTGGAAGTACGACGATTGTAAGTATCACCCAATAACATTTTTTTTGTCGTTGTTCTGCTTGTGTCCAGGTTTTTTTCTTTTGCATTTATATTCGGCCATTTACCAAGCAATTTAGGGCGCCCATTTTATTAAATTGACATTATCCATTAATCTTTTGTCCACTTAGCGTACAACCAATAAAAAAATAAAGGAAAGAAGAAAATTAGACCAAAATAAATGATCACAATGTCCATATGTGAAAAAAGCTTTTCATCATAGGCAAATTGAATTTCCGTTCTGTCATCGACAATGTCAATTTGCTGATGTTGTTTTTGGTTGAAAAGAACAAATTTCGGATGGTGATCAATTCTCGACAATTTGTCATCAAAATTATTTGTCTTTTGTTTCTTTTAAGTAGTCAAAATTGAATGATTGCAATTTACCATTCAGATTCAAATCATTATTGATATTTGTACATTAATATAATGGAATCTATAGCTATTTTTCAATTGGTGATCCAGTTTTTATATTATTTATTTTGGCTGTTGTTGACACTAATATTTCACTTCATACTATAAATTGAAAAAAAGAAAACATAGAATTGCAGGTGTAAAACTTATTTTGTAATCATTTTTAGAATTATTGAAAAAATAGTTGTCATTTCTTTTCTCTTCGTTTATTTTTCGTTATCGTTTATGTTTGGACATTTTTTCGAAAAAATATATATAAACACAATCAATTGTTGCTTGATATCTAAAAAAGCATGTTTTTGTTCCTTTGATTATTTGATGAACGAAAACAAGCCCAAAAAATTCTTTTTTTTACGATGAAAAAAATTACAACAAAATAGGAGTGTTTTATTTGGGTGTTGTAATATATTGTTCATTGTTGATCATATGATGATGACGACCATAACCAAACGAGTGAAAATAAAATCAAATAAAAATAAAAAAATTTCAGCTCATTTTCAGTTTTTATTCTCGGGTTGTAAATGTCTATCATTTGTGTGATTAATTTATGAC
>ERZ500997.611-NODE-611-length-10207-cov-6.222321_pt1 | contig 10207 bp, 7 predicted proteins | sample MGYA00248826_ERZ500997 | MGnify/ENA primary metagenome ERZ500997 (study PRJEB25958, sample SAMN03398524) | human skin metagenome | study: EMG produced TPA metagenomics assembly of the Human Skin Microbiome Metagenome (human skin metagenome) data set.
GATTATCATTATCATTATGATTATCATCATTATTTTCGGTATGAGTTATGAGATAAATAATTGATTCTAAATTACAATCACGTATTTTCAAAACAAAAAAAAATAAAAAAAATCAATAGACAACCATCATCATCAATCATTATTATCATTATTTTAACAAACAAAGAATTCGGTACAAAAATATTTGATTTGTATTTCTTGCAAAATTGATAAATGGAAATAAATTTTTTTTTCAAATTAAAAACGAGCCTTTTTTGAAATTTTTATTTGGTAACGTTTTATATGAACGAGTCATGCGGTTTTTTTTGTCGTTCGGAAGGAAATTCGTTCGAATGTTCGAAACATTCGAAATTCATTTCTTATTGTTCGAATCGAATATGAACATCGAAACAAATATTATCTATTGTGATCGTTGTCATCCATCAGCATTGGTAAATGGTAATCCACCAACATTGAATGGTGATTATTATTTTACTAAATGTGGTAAAATATTTTGTAAAACATGTATAACGACAAGAAGTGAATGTAATAATTGTGGTACGAATTGTGCAAGTAAAATTATCGATAAACATATGAACATTGAAATGGCAATCTATTTTCGTGATTATCAACAGCTAAGTAAAACATTGAATTCGGTATATCTTTTTCAAATGAAAAGATGTCGACAAAGTATACAATATCTATTGAAAGCGAATGATAAAATGAAAAAATCATTAGCCGAAAGAGCTGCTATTCGATCAAGAATTGAAGAAAAAGATCGTGAAATTGAACAATTGGAACGTCAATTGAATGAATTGGAACGAGAACAGCAACAACAACAGCAAAATACTCAACTACAACAACAATCTCAACAATTTGTAAAACCAAATGATTCATTTATGGCTACATTTATGCATCATGTTGATCAACAAGTGGAAAATCCTCAATTAGCAACCAATATTGATCATCATCATCAACAACAATTAGATTTCAATGTAGATCCTATTGTTGATACGGGTTTTCATCATCCTCATCATCATCGCCATTCATATCAATCAAATTTGCCTGGCACACAATTATCATCATCACGTTCACATAGTCGATATATTAGTCCAAGTATAATAAGTCGTGGTTCGGATAAAAGTTCAACAATCGGTTTAGCATATCCAATACGAAGAGATCAACATAAATCTCAACAAATACCGGTACCGCCACCGATACCACCAATGCCACCATCATTACCACCAATCAGAATTCAATCAACATCATCAAGTCAACATAGTAGTCGTAATAATAATAATTTACGTTCAACAACAGCATACATTCAAACATCACAATGGAATCGATCACATTTATCATTTCGTTGAAATCAAAAATCAAAATTACATTAATTTAATTTAATTATCGATAATAATTGTGCGTAAAAAAAAGAATTTCACTATAAAAGTGACTAATAATAATAATGGATTAATTTTTTTTTGTTTCGTTAATTAAATTTCAGGTATCAAAATGAATTGAATAAATGAATAATGTTTAAATATTTTTGTTTTGTATTTTAAAGATAGGTTATAGAAAATCAAATCTTCGCCGTACACGATTGATACGTTTGATACTGGATGATGATGATGATGATTGTAAAGAATTTGATCTAACCATTGATGATGATGAAGATGATGACGTTGATGATGATGTATCTTGAAAATCAGGCGTTAATCCAATACCACTATCATTGATTGTTCTATTCAAATCTTTTGAACGTAAATTATATGGTGGATTTGGTGAATAATAAAATGATTTGTGTGATTCGCTTGATCTTAAAACACGATTTATAATTCCTGTTGATGATGATGATAACTCTTCATGGTTATTATTTACTTTTGGTATTGGACTCATTAATCCACGTAAACATTTTGTAAATGGTGATTCATTTGGTTTAGGTCGAGGACTTATCGTGGTCGAAGTCGAATCATTACTATCATTCAATAATGATCGTTTTACAGCACGTTTTGGTGGTGTTTTTGGTATTAATTTTTCCCATTGACGACGGCCACGTTTTCGTATGATTTGTTCTTCGAAATTTGGTGGTGGTTTACTTGTTTCAAGATTTCTTGTTCGTACTTTTGTAAAAAAAACATTTCAATTTAAAACTTTGTAAAAAAAAATTATAACAAAAAAAAACTTACAAACACGTCTCATTAAAATTGGATGATTATTTAAAGTTTCATCGGCTGACAATTCATCATCACCAACATTATTATCATCATCAAATGATTGTTCATTACGTTCCATAATGAATGATTAGCGGTTTCACCAGAAACGTTTCGGGATTGTTTATTTTCGTTAAAACAAATCAAAAAGTCGAAAAATTATTGGTCGAAAAAATTGTTGAAAATTCAATGATTATTCCATAATATTCCACACGGATAACAAACAAAAAAGTATCGATAATTTAAATGTCCTCAGGTCAAAGGCAATAAGTCGCCGTGGTCGTCGATGATGATGAGTTAAATGATCGATAACATTAAATGCACGAAAAACACGTAAAACACACACGGAGGACAAAAGCCAGAAAAAGCGCGCGCGCGCTAAACATTTTTAGCATATCACAATGCTACTACCCCACAATCTCTCGAAAGTCTGTTCACCTTACTTCGGTCAATGCTATTCGAACAAAAATCGGCAGTTTTTCTTCTGCTCAAAATAATTTGGCGCGATTTTTGTTGGCACGCACAACAAAGCAAGCACACACACATTGAGAAAAGCTTTCCCGCGTATTTTTTAATTCCTCTTTTGAAAAAATGATGGCGCGGTAATTTGAAAAATGAAATGAAATGTAAGATCCAATTTTGGAAATCCATCCACCCCTCCCACTTATTAAAGGTCAAACACTTTTGGAAAACACAAAGGTTATAAATTCGATGTCACAGATTTAGTCGAAAAACAAAAATCAAAATTTTACTTTTCTTTTGTCGAATCGTTTTGATGTTTTTTTGAATTCAAATGTTTTGCAATCGGATTTTTCGCTATCTTTTACTGTTGCTGGTGTTATCATCATGGAATCTGATCAATGGCCAGGCTCCATATGAATATTCTTATGATGAATCAACCGTTGATTCAACTAACAATGATTTAATTAATCCATTCATACAAACATCTTTGGAAAATGTACAATTATTTAAAACAAAAGTTTTTAAATTGATTGAAGCACAAAATCAATATTTTGAATTAATACAACAAAAACGACCGGTTGTTGGTGATTATGAATGTAATTAAAATTTTCAAACTTTGAAACTTTTCAATTTTAATTCGATTTTTTCCCTCAATCACACACACAGATGTTAAATTTGATGTACTTTTACCTGATCACGAATATCGTTTACAATTGATGGATAATCAACGTTTGATTTCGGTACCGGAACCAAATCTGCCTGTCAACAATAGTCAATTGTTAATATCGATAGATTCTCGTACACAGCAATTAAATGTTTGGCAATTTGTATCGGATTCAATGGTCATTTTCATTGATAAATATCGTATTGGTCAAACAGCTATGTTTGTTGTCGGTGGCGGTGGTGGTGGTGATCATCTTGATGATCATCAATGTATCAAACTAAAATCATTTATAATTCGTACTGGACGACAAAAATATCGTCTGAAAGTTGTTGCTCTATTCCGGCATAAAAATCAACCATTTTCCATTGGTTTGGGTGATTTTCTTTTGGTTCTTTCGTTGAATTTTATCGTACAACAACCATCATCATCGTCATGGGCAAACAATATCGTTTTGCAAACAAACTTTATCGAAGAACAAGTAATCAAATTCGAACGTATACCGGATTTTGATATTTTGTATTATTCACGTTCGCAAATCTATCTTAGTTTAATACAATCATCCGAAGATTCTAATTATAAATTTGAATTAAGTGTTTATCATTTGATAAATGATAAAATTTTCGATAAAATTGCATGGCAAATATCGGATTATATTTTGAATGCAAATCATGTAAAATTGGCTACAATGGATCAATCGATTTATCTAATCTGTTCGTATAATCATCAGATGTCCAGATCATCAAGATCATCGATTGACATCGACCATCGTCATAATGATAATTTTCTGAATGTTTTCAAATTAATTGAACATGTTGATCATCACCATAAAGATGATGATCATTATGGATCATATCGTTTACAATTTATATCTTCGGTAAATAACCAAACCCGATTTGATAATGAACCACAATCTATACATCATCTAACGGGTAATAATGATTTTATATTCCTTGTAAAATTGAATGATATTGATGTTTATTGGTGGGATGGTAATTCATTACTTTATTATGATACAATTGTTGATGATTATGGTCACCAATATGCAAATCATAAATGGATACGATCATTTGCATTAGCAAAACTTCTGGATCAACCACCATTAATAATGTCTACAAATGGAAAATCATTAAATCTTTATTATAAAATTTATTCAAAATTTATACATAATCAGCTGGATTTATTGATTGATTGGAATCAGAATTACCTTGATCAGATAGAAATTTTTACATCGAATCGTCAATATTTTGTTTGGTTAAAATTTGTTACCGATAACAATGACGATGATCAACCAAAATATTATTGTCAATTTGCCCGAGTAAAATCACGTCAACCCGAATCAAATGAACAGATTTATAACCTTGATACATGTTTAATGGATTTACGTGAACGTATTGATCGTGGCTTGCAAACCGTACAAACATTGAAACAAAAATCTGAAAATTTATTAGTAATTTCATCCGAACAACCATATATTGATGTTGATGTTGATATTGATACAATGGAAATTAATCATTTGATTCCGGAACAAGTTTCATTGCGAATACCTAAAGGTAAAATAACTAAAGGCGATCGTGTTGTTATATTTTTGGACAGTGTTGATGCACGTATTGATCATCTGGAAAATCGTATCAATCAAACAGTTATGCTAAAATCATCGGATCAATCAATATCATCATCAATTGAATTTTATTATCCAATTCGTACGGAATCATTACAGATATCATCTGTGGAATCACATTTCTATCTAAATGATATAAATTTTGATTTATATTCAAATGGATCATTAACCATTGATGGTGATCAGGTGATTGAAATTCCATTTCGATTCACGAATGGTTTACAAATTGATCGTTTAAATGTTCAACAAATTAATGGAATACCAATGAAATGGGCAATGTTAACAACCATTGATTCTTCAACACAATTCATAGCTACAAACGCTCGTCATCATTATTATTCAATGGAATTATTTAATGGAACTACAGCCACTCGGATTAATGATGTACGTTTGGTTGATCTATATCAAGATCGATCATATGCAATACAATTAATACGTGGTCGGAAAACATTCGCCAATCTGACGGTCGAACAGATTGTTGTTGATACCAATGTAAACAATAGGAATTTTCATAATTTTTTATCGAAAATTTTATGGTTAGAAAATCCAGAAATTACCGTGCAGCAATTACAAGGTGATGGTTGGATTTTTAGTGGTGAAAAATTGTTGGTAAAAAATCTTACGATTTTGAATCAAATTAATGAAAAGATTAATTTTGAAGATTTTGTCAACAATACCGGTCGGTTGAACAATCTAGAAATGTTGACGATAAAAACACCATTAACATTTCAGAATCCAATCCATTTAAATGGCAATTTGATTGTCAAAGGTCAAATAAATGGATTAAATCTTAATGAAGATATTTTGCTTGCTAAAGGTGATCAAGATTTCACACGAAAACATTTTGATCACAGACCTCTGATGTTTCAATCATCGTCATCGACAAAATTTCAAAATTTAACCATTGAATTATTGAATAATCGTTTTCGTCCGGAACAATTTTTGTTGCGTCGAAGACCATCACCAACATCGATGGCTAATAAAGTTTATTTACGTCGAAAATATTTCAATAATGATCTATATGTTCAAGGTTATGTTAATGTACAACCAAATTCATTAACAAATAATGTTGATTTATCGGATATTTATTTTAAATTGGATACAATGGTATCGATGAGTACACCGGTCATAGCTAAACAGATTGTTATCGGCCAGGCAATGTTTACAAATTATTTTAATCAATTTGATTGGCTTTATGTACGACAGAAATTATCGAATGTTTTGTTACAAAACAAACCGCAAACATTTTCAATTCCATTAACATATAATGGACCATTGAGTGTTTCAAATTTAACATTTAATTATTATGGTGGGAATAATCATTTAAGATTTCCTGAAGATTTTATCAATCAAAATGATAATACTAGTGATATTATTATTTCGGGTTCGAAATTTTTTCAACAACCAATAACGGTGGAAAATATTCATTTTGGCCAAAATGGATCGGTGAATGGTATACGTATTGGACAACATTTTAAATCTTTAGTTCATTTGAATGGTGATGAAACAATTGCTGGTCGAAAAACATTTCATAATCTAGTGATCAAAGGTAACTTGTATGTTGGTGATCGTAGAATTAGTGGACATAATTTAAATGGTACTATCGATGTGAGTAGTGATGCACCGATGCAAACTATTACCAGTCCATTATGGTTTGCGAATGTTATTGTTGAACATGATTTTCGTGTTAAAGGTTAGTTTCTTTTTTTTTTGCATTCGTTCTTTGATAAGTTAATGTTTTTTTCTCTCTAAAAAGCATTAACCATAAATCGTACAATCAATGGCATAAATTATGAACGATTTTGGTCGGATTCAATACAGAAACCCATCGGTCAAGGATATCCAATAATTCAATTATATAATAAACATTTTCCTGATGGTATCGATGTTGAATCGATACAAATAATCAATGGTACTATCGATAGTATCTATATTGATCGATTAATGTATTGGGCAATCCTATTGAATTCCACGCAAACAATCGGTTCATCGTTGTATTTTATGAATGCAACATTTGAAAATATTGATAAATTTCGTACGATTAATCGTTTGGATCGAACATATTTTGAACAAGTTGTACGAAAAGATTCGGATGTTGTACATATTTATTTAGCCGGCGGCGGTGGTAATCTTGAATCAATATTGGGAAATTGGAATGTAACATATCTTTCTTTCGTTGATGATGGTGGAACCATTAATGGTTATGATATTATCGATATTAATCGTCGTACATTGAAAAAATTATCAATAAATGGTTCACAAAATATTACTGGTCGTCATGTTTTTCTTAAACCATTATCGATAATGAATCTTATGTTACCAATTGATTTGGTTCGTATTAATCAGATTCCAATTCGTAATTATGTTTGGCTCAATCAACCAACATTAATGTAAGTAAAAACATTTTGTTTTTTAGTTTGAATTTGAATTTTTATCTTTTTTTTCATTGTTTGTTTATTTCCTTGCAGATTCAATACTGATATTATATTTGAAAATCTTTATCAAATCACAAATCTTCATGTTATTGGTTTAATTAATCGTTGTTATTTTGATCATTTGATTGAAACATCAATCAAACGACAAACATCAAATGATAATCATAATGGTGTAATGTTTAATTTGACTGGAAAATATCATATACCCAGATTAATTATTCGTGGTAATGCAAGATTTTTATCCAAAATTAATGATCGTAATAATTTTTTATCAAATTTGATTAACGACGATGGTCAACGACCTGTTCGAAGTGATTTACATTTTGTAGAAGATATAACTGTTGGTCGTATTTATATTCATAATCTAATTAATCAACGTAATTTATCCGTATTATTAATGGATGCTGTTGTTATTGATCGACCACAAGAAATAACCGGTAGAAAAATATTTCGAAATCCATTAAAAATTCAAGGTAATATTGATCAAGCTAAAGGACGTAGATTATTGATAAATGATGATGGTCATTTTAACCGTCTCAATTTAACTGATTTGTTTCGAAATGTTGTTCGCGTTAATGATACAAGACCAATTTATGGAAATAAAATCTTTACCGGTAATATTACGTTTGGTAGATCAATTAAAGTACGAGAAACTTTGAATGGAATACGATTTCCCGATGAATTTGTTCTTACCTATACAAATGAAACGATTAACAGTCAAGCAAATTTTAATCGTAAAGTTCGAATTCATCGAAATTTAAATGCACAATTAATTAATCATATTAATGTTACACGATTCGTTCATAATGGCATCCTAATTAATGATAATAATCCACGCCAAGTATTGTCTATTGTACGATTTAAACATCCTATTCGAATACGTAACCTTACTGTTTATCATCGTATCAATGATATTCCAGTTGATGATTTAATTTTTAAATCTTCATTATCAAATCATGTGGAACCGATACAAATAACTGGTAAAAAATTCTTTAAAGATCCATTAATAATTGAAGGTCGTTTAAATGTTCGCACAAATTTAATCAATAATGTTGATCTTTATCGTGATATTCGTGATCAATGGATTGATCGAAGAACTACTGCAATGACAAAGAATCGATCAATGATTAATGGTAAATTAATATTTGAACAACCGATTCAAGTTGGAACGATGCGTATTAATCAAACATTGAATGGTGTACCTGTTCAAATGTTTGAAAAACATTTGCAACAAATGGAACATGATATTGGTCATTATCGTAATCAAGTTGAACGATCATTACGTCAGATGAATTATGATGAACAAATGATCAGTGAAAATTTCACATCAAATTTCGTTAATGATATAAGATATTTTCGTTTACATCAAACATTACCCGGTGCTATTCATAATTTCTATCCAATTACAATAGATGGCCGAAATATGATTGCAATGATTACTAATGATGATCATTTAATTGGTGACGATCAATCCATCCATACAAATGCTGAATGTCATTCACATCGATCCGGTTATTATTATCTTGACCGGCAATCCGGTTTATTACGTGATAGTACTAGATTTTGGCTTAATATTTCAATTCAAGCTATTCAATCATCATTAAATCCACAATTATTAATATTGATTATTTCGAAATCATTACCGTGTGATAAACTTGCTAATGTTGAACGATCATATCATGTACAATTTCTAAATACATTTGAATTTTTATCATCAATGTCAAGCGATCAATTGGATGAAAATTTATTGAAAAAAAATCTGTATCGATTACCTGATAAAATGGGTCATCATATTCATTCGGCTCGTTTATTTACAATTTTCAATCAAAATTATTTATTAATTTATTATCGTTGGACAAAATGGCTCCGATCAAAACCCGGTGAAATTCATCTATTCAAATATAATGAAAGTTATTTTGGTGAAATGCTCAACAACAATCTGATTGAACAAGTTTGGCATTATGATCTATATGAATTTTCTGATACAATTTTATTATCGATTATTATTGGTGGTGATGGTTCAAATCAAACAATGGCCATTTATTATTGGAACAATCATTTTGAACATTTTGAACCATATGTTTTACGACCAACCATTGCATCAGATCATTATTCTTTTACTCGAATCATACCATTACCTGAACGATTATTAATCCTTTATTCGAAATCATCAAATAATTGCCATAATCAAATGTTTGGTACATCATCATCATCGAATACATTCAACAATATTGAACTATATCAATTGATTCGTACAAATAATGGAACATTATTATCATTGGATCATTATCAACAATTGAATACGATGATCAAAACAATCCAACAAATTCATATCATACAAACTGATCCATCATTAACCTATCTTATAATAATATCATCATCATCATCATCCTATGTACAAATATATCGATATGATGGTAATAAAATTCTATTTCGAGAAAAATTTAAATTTCGTATACCAAAACCAATCACTCAAATCAATCATTATCAGATTAATAATAATAATAATAATAATCTTTATCTAACAATTGGTTCACATCAATATTCAGCAATGATTCTTTCAGCTGTCATATCTGGTCGATTATCGAGCAACAACAACAACAATGTATCGATCAATCGTACAATCGCTTCATTGCTTTAATAATTTTTGTTTAGTTTTTTCTTTCAAGTTTTTTTTAGTTTTGTAAATCATGAATTAATAAAATTGTTTATTTGTTTGTTTTTTTTAATATATAATTATCAAAAAAAAAAGTAGAATCCAAAAAAAGAGAAAAAATTCGAGATAATATAAAAAAAAGCTGAATGTATATGGTTGCGTGAGTTCATTTAAAATGAATGAATA
>ERZ500997.612-NODE-612-length-10200-cov-7.808871_pt1 | contig 10200 bp, 6 predicted proteins | sample MGYA00248826_ERZ500997 | MGnify/ENA primary metagenome ERZ500997 (study PRJEB25958, sample SAMN03398524) | human skin metagenome | study: EMG produced TPA metagenomics assembly of the Human Skin Microbiome Metagenome (human skin metagenome) data set.
ACATTTAATGTGGAAATAGTTCCAAATTATAATCATCATCAATTTAATAATAAAAAACCATTACAATTTACACGTGTAAAAAGATGTCGTCCAGGTGGTATTGATTGTCGTATGTATCGTTTGATTGCACCAATTCAACGATCAAACAAACCATTACAAAGTGAATCAATAATACATGAAACATATGTATCACCACCGATTACATATGTATCATCATCATCATCACCATCAAATCATCGTTCACAATATTCATCTTATTCATCATCATCATCATCAGCATCATCTTCTTCGTCTTCATCTTCAAGTTCATCAAGGATAATTAGCCATTCACCAATACCACCAAGTCCATCGAAAATAATCGAAAGACGAGTGGAAAAATATCATCCACCACCACCATCACAAAGAATTGTACAGCAAAAAATCATTCAAGAACCAATTGTACAACAGAAAATTGTTCAAGAACCAATCGTACAACAGAAAATCGTTCAGGAACCAATTGTACAACAAAAATTTGAAACTTATGTACAGAAAACTGTTCAACAACCAATTGTACAACAGAAAATTGTTCAGGAACCAATTGTACAGCAAAAATTTGAACAACAAATAACACAGATAAAACAACCAATTGTACAACAAAAATTTGAACGTATCGTACAGAAACCCGTTGTACAAAAAAAATTTGAAAGAATTATCGAAGAACATCATTATTTAAAAACACCACCACCACCAATCGTACATGTTGAAGAAATACATCAAATAATACAGAAACCAACTGTATCATTACGTATAACTGCATGTCCTGATGGTCATTATCTATCATCAGATGGCACTCATTGTAAACATATTGATTGTGAAAGTGGATTTATATTCAGTGATTCTTTATTAAAATGTATTGATATTGATGAATGTACGGTTGAAACGGCTTGTCTTCGGGATGAACAATGTATCAATACATATGGATCATATGTTTGTAGAAAAATCTGTACACAAGCTGGTCATCGATTAAATGAACTACATAATACCTGTGAAGATATTAATGAATGTTTAGAAGGTTTACATAGTTGTGGACAACAACAACAATGTATTAATACACCTGGTTCATATCGTTGTGAATGTCCAAATGGTTTCCGTATTGATGGTCAACAATGTATAGATATTAATGAATGTCTTGAATCACATGATCATCTTTGTCCACATGATGTATCTACATGTGAAAATACACCCGGATCATATTATTGTAAATGTAAACGTGGTTTTGAAAAAGATCATAATGGTCGTTGTACTGATTATGATGAATGTCTTATTAATAATGGTGGTTGTTCACAACGTTGTATTAATAAATATGGTTCATATGAATGTCATTGTAAAGATGGGTAAGTGTTTATTTTTGTTTGGTGAATAGAAATTATTGATAACTGATTGATAACCCTTTAATTTGTAATGATTTTAATTTTTTTTTCTTCAGTTTCAAATTAAGTGCTGATGGTCATACTTGTGTTGATATTGATGAATGTAGTGAATATTCACAAACAGGAATCTGTTCACCACAAGTTTCCGTATGTGAAAATACAATCGGTTCATATCGTTGTCGTTGTCGTACTGGTTTTCGTGATCCAGATGGTACCGGTAAACATTGTACAGATGTTGATGAATGTTTAGAACAAACAAATCTTTGTGAACAAAAATGCCTGAATACATTTGGTTCATATAAATGTCAATGCAACCGGGGTTATCGTCCAGTTGGACCACATCGTTGTGAAGATATTGATGAATGTCATGAAGGTGATTTTATTAATGATATTGCATTTAGTCGTTTCCGTCATGATGATAATGATGGTCATCCAAAATTATGTCAAGGTGGTTGTGAAAATTCAGCTGGTTCATATCGTTGTACATGTCCAAATGGTTATAATTTAGTACATAATCATCATTGTATTGGTAAGTAAATATTATTATTATAATCATCATTAAATAATTATAATTAAGTTAATAATGACATTGATAATTATCATCATCATCATCATCATTTCTTTGGCCAATGATAATTGACTTTTTACTTTCTTTACTTTTACTTTTTTCTTTGTTTTTTTTGTTGATTGTTGATTGACATGCATGCTATGTTTATGTCATTGTCATTCCTTTTTCAAAAAAAATGTGATGTTCACACCTGTCCTGTAATTGATTCCTGTAATTTTAAATTTTAAAATTTTCTTTTACCTTTCTTTCTTTCTTTCTTTATATTAGATATTAATGAATGTCAAGAATTTGGCTATTGTCGTGGTTCAAATCAATCATGTATTAATATTGGTGGTAGTTTCCGTTGTGTTGATGATCGTTGTCCACCTGGTTATCATAAAGATGGAGTGTATGTTTGTTTGTTTGTTTTTTTTGTGGTTACCTTGTTACCTTCTTTTCTTTTTTTTCCCCACATTAATTAGACAATGTAAAATAAGTCAACGATTAAATTATGCTGAAATATGTGATGATCCAACTGAAGTTTGTTCAATTGATCGTATTATTTGTTATTCATATGCATATATTGCATTCCGTTCACGTATGATTAAACAACATGTTGAACATCATCAACAACAAATTACAACAATAACAACAAAAGGTGATACAAAATCTGATATAAAAACTAATCGTTATCAATCGGCTGTTACTGTACAACGTTTACAACATCAACAACAACAACAACAACGTCCATCAACCGTAATTAATGGTCGTGGACATGAATTCTTTACATTTATCGTACCGGTTGAATTACCAATTATTGTTGATTTTAAATTACGTTTAGTATCGGTAAAATCACCACGACCAGGTGTACGTTCAGCTAATATTAATGATTTTGAAATGCGTCGTACAGCCGATAATGAAGTACGTTTAGCAATAATGTCATCATTAGAAGGACCACAGGATATTGAATTAGAAATTGAAGCTAAAATGTATAAAAATGGTTTACAAATTGGTAAAAATTTAGCCATTATAACAATATTCATTTCGGAATATGAATTTTAAAACAAAACAAAACAACCGAACAACCACAAAAAAATCTAATTTAATTTAACTCTTTTTTTTCAAGCATCCAAACCAAAAACCAAAAAACAATTTTTTCTTTAAAATAAAATTTCTTTCATAATTAAAATTGTAAAATCAGGTGCCAAAAACTGAATGAATGAATAAAGGTTTTTTCATTCTTTTTTTTACGAAATTTTTTTTTCTAAAATTTGCTTTTCAACAACGTCATTGATCATATCATCACCATGAACAACAACAACAACAGCAGAAAAATCATTCGAACATTGTTTTTTTCCTCATTGAATTCATGAAAAAAAATCTTAAAATAAAAGTCTGGTAGCAATCGGATGATTTTTCTGTTTTTTTTCGTTGTTGTTTTTTTTGCTGACATAATTTTATAGAAAAACGAAACAACATAGTAACGGTACATGAAACAAAATCATCATCAATGTCAACATTAAATAACATTATTCGAAGGATGATGATTCGAAGGTTAAGTTTTTGTGTGTGTGTGTGTGTTTCGTAATGGAATTGGAAACAAAACAAACAAACAAACAAAAAATGTCACAGTAAATCAAATCAAAACAAAAAGAAAGGTTGATTTAACTAAACTTTGACGGGATTATCGCTTTTTTCTAAATTAAAAAAAAAATGATTACAACAACAAGTGTCAATCAAAATAAGATAAGAAATGTCAGTTTTTTCATCCATTAAAGTTGGTCTAAGATTTTTTCCATTTTCTTTTCGGCATCCAAGTGCAGTGCAGAAACACCGAAATCTTCTTTGATCATATGTTTTGGATGATATACCCACACCCATCGTTTACCACCACCACCACCACAATAACAACACCCGAATTACCGCTACAACCGTTACAATTTTAGAGAATAAAAGCATCAAAGTCATATTTCGAACAAAGAATCGACAACAAATGATAATAATAAACACACACACCATTCACCAACATCTACTTTCGCGAGTGAAATTGATATTCGTGATTCTTGATTCTTGATTCTTGATTCTTGATGATGTTTTCATTATTCAACTTTTCATTGTTAATGTGAATAATTTGATGATTATAAATTCAAACATTTTTCATACAGATCGTATAGTCGTCATTAAAATAATTATCAAAGTTTATCAACCATAAAAGTAATCAACAACAAAAATAAAGTTATTGTAAATAATGATATTATAATTAATGATAATATGGCCCATTTGATATGATGATGATGATGATAAATTTCTAGTTTTTTTCCACATTTGGTTGACAAAATAAACAAATCAAATCAAATCAATCATCGATTAGATTGTTATCAGCATCAGAAAATTTTCTTCCTTCAATTTGATTTTGTTTTGTTTGAATGAATAAATCCAGATGAGAAAGAATGATGGAAAAAGCTGGTCATATTTGTTTAACAAAATCATTAGAATATGCATTTCAACGTACACAAACATTAACAACTGAATGTCCTGATTGTGGTTTACGTTTAATTATTCGTTATGATCATTTAGGTTTGTTTTTATGAATTTTTTTGGCACAAATTCGTAATTTTTAATTAATTTCTTTTATAAATCTAGTTAATCGTGCATCATCATGGGGTGTAATTATTGGTTTAAGTGCATTAATTGGTTATCATTTAGGTGTTAATCGTGATCGTATCCTAAAATTAACCAGAAATTTATTGAAATTTTTAAATTTTCACAATGATAATGAATCCAGACGACAACAACAACAACAAATGTATGATAATATGAGAAAAATATTCCGTAAATATCATAAACCAACATCATTATCATCATCATCATCATCGACATCATCATATTTCAAACAGCAACAAAAAAAAAATCAAAAATCAAAAACGTGATAACATCACTACCATCATCAATTCTAAATGATGATGATTTCTCTCGTATCATCACCAATTTTTAATTCACATCAACAACAACAACATTATCGAAATGGTGGCCACACATTATCGCTTCAGGATTTTTTTTTTTAAATAGACATTTTTCAAATTTTTAAAGAAATGTTTTCATCATCAAGAAGAAGAAACTATAACACCAACTATGTAATTAAAGAAAAGATTTTTGAAAGTTTTGAAAATTTCAAAAATTTCAAGAAAAACTTCAAAGATAAATTCGATCATTTACATTGTTTATCTTTTCTTTCCGTTTCTTGCTCACTTTCTCGAACGCCATTCATATACAATGTATGTTTTCGAATGTTTCGAATGTTTTTAATGTTCGAATATCCTCGACTAAATTGAACCGAATTAAAATCGGAAAAATCCCAAATCGATAATCATTTTAATTAACGCGTTCGCTACCGGAGATTTCGAAAAACACATAGAACTACAGCAAATAAACGACGCATATATGCGTCGCTGGTAGCGAACGCGTTAAGGTAATTTTTTCTTTCGTTCGTTTAATCGATCTTTTTACTTTTACTTTTTTTTCATTCATTCATTCAAAAAGATAGAAGAAGAAAGAAGAAAACCTGCTTTAATCATCATCATCATCAATTGATGCGGTACAAAACGATTACAGAAACATCGTCGTCGTCGTTTATCTCCAAATGCACGAACATCATTCATTTTTCTCTATAATGTTTTCTGTTGTCCACAAATCATCCCAATCATCAGCATCATCATCATCATAATTATTAATTAGATTTCCGTAAAGATTTCCGTTATTCATTTTTATATTCAAAGATCAAAGATCAATGAAAAAAAAACGATGCAAAAAATGATTAATTATTTCACTCAATGAAAATTGAATCATTACACACACACACACACACACAGAATAGCCAATCTATCGCAACAAAAGGTGGTCGGTAAACATTCAATTTGGGGTGGGATTATTTCAAATTCAATCAATGAAAACAAACAAAGAGCGGTTTTTCACTTTCAACAGAAAAATAATTAAAAAAAAAACAACGAAAAAATGTTTGACCAAATCATCATTGTTTTTTGATTTTTTGATTTCATTTTCAATCAGAAAAAAAATCCAACTGTTTTGCATTATATAATTGATCGTCGTCGTCGTCGTTTGATCGTTGACCTAAACACTCTGTTGGACACACTGTTGGTCAGTTAATCATCATTGTTTTTTTCATTGAACTTTTTCACATTCATTCATCATTGTAGCGTGATTTATGCCACTGGGGAAGAAAGAAAAATAGACCGAAAATGATTCCGATGATAATGACATCTTTGTTGCTGAGAAATACTGACCGAAACAAACATAGATTCCATTGATTGATGATGATGAATGTCAATGGCAACAACAACAAAAAAAAATGTTCCATTTTTTTTTCTTCCATCGAAAAATTCTATTTTTCCCAACGATTATGGTGGTCTATTTTCATTTTTTTTCAAGAAAAAAAAATAACTTTGATTTTTCATTTTTTGAATGTCAAGTCCGTTCATGAAAAAACAACAACAAAAATATCTTCAATATTGTTCCAATAAATGATCTATTCGTAACTGACGTAACGATGGTAACGTTTGTTTTGGACAGCAATTTCGAACGTTCGAACATTCGAACATTCGAAAAGCATTCGAAAAAAAAACAGGAAAGTTCGCTCCATGATCATCATCATCATTATCGGTCAAAATTCAGCAAAAAAAAAAGTGGAAAAAGTAAGTAAAAATCTCTTTTAGAGATTAATTATATTCAGTTTTTACTTCTTTCTACTTTTACTTTTAATCCAGAAATTAATGATGATGATGATGAAAGTGTTTCCGCTTGAAAAAATCGTGTGTGTGTGTGTGTGTGTGGGTCGATCATTAATATCTGAGCATCCGTCGTCCAAATGGTTTATCTCATCATCATCAATTCATTTTCATATCAAAAAAAGAAGAAAAAAATCAATGAATAAAAAGTGTTAAAAAACACACACTAACAACAACACTACCGAAATGGATTGATGATTGAAAAGATTTACACTTGAATCGTGTTGTTGTTGAATTTGATTAAACAAACAAACAAACAGAAACTTGTTGATCAAATCAACATCCTATTTGGATGAAATTTTTTTTAATTATTTTCATCAATCAAGATTGTTGTTGTTGTTGTTGTTTTATTGACAAACATCCTTTTGGACTAATTTTGTTTTCAAAAAAAAAATTATTGAAAATCTCAAGATTAAACGAACGAACTAAAGTGTTAGTTTGATAGACAACAAACAAACAGCAAAAATCAATTTCCAATTTGCAATTTGCAAGAAAAAAATCTCATTAAATTCAATCTAATTGGATTTTGATTCAAAAAGTGAGCAAAAATCGATAATTTCTCGATAAAAATCAATAAATTTTTTTTTTGTTGTTTTTCGATTTTTGTGAAAACAATCTTCGGCAATCTTCGACAATCTTCCATCAACTTCCATCAACATATCCTGCCATCATCATCATAATCGAAATATTTTGATGACACAAAAGACATTAAGATTCTTTAGTCAATATAATAAGATCATAATTAGATCTTTATAAGAAAAGATCATTATAATGATGGTGATTACCAAGTTTTTTTTTGTTTCGTTTCGAGATCGAAAAAGATTGATGCGGATGATGATTTCTACTTCTGCATCCAAATAATTAGATTGAGTATTGATGATGATGATGGAAATTTTTTTGCTGCTGCTTCAAGTTTGACTTTTTTTTTCGTACAAAAAACAACAAATTGAATGATGAGGATGATGATCGGCAAACGACGAAAACAAGGAACAAAAAACATATTCGAAACAACAAAATTAACTCGTTCAGCTCGGTTTGGGTGGAAATAGTTTAAAATTCGATACAAATCAAGTTTCAACAACAACAAAAAAGTGTGATCAACGATAATGATGATGATCAGCAATTAACCTCAAAAATTTTAGTTTCATTTTAGTTTAATGATGTTGTTTAGTTGATCCAGAAAAACAACAACAACAACAACGATGACATGATGATAAACAACGTGTGTTTTGTACGAAAACGAACAAACCAAAAAAAAAAAACAATCATTTGTTTCTGGATCGATAAAATCATCATAATTTGACAGTCAATTAAAGTTACAAAACATGGCAAAGACCTGTAAACAAAGACATCATCATCATCATCAGACGGCAGCTGATTTTGAAAATTTTGTTTTTTTTTCAAAATTTTGTGGAAAAAATTTCATTTCATTTTATCTAATCTTATCACCTAGATCGGTTATTGGTCGATGGTTCGTGGTGGAATGATTCGTCGTGATAATATCATCATCATCATCATCATGTATCGATTGTATGAAATCTTTACGGGAAATTTTCCCTGTTTCAATTTTTCTTTCCGACAAATTAATCCGATGTTGATGATGATGATGATCAATTTTTTTCGCGAAAACAAAACGAACCCTGGCCAAACGAAAAATGTTTGCAAACTTTTTTTGAAAATATCGATCAATCGACAAAAACTTTTCAAAATGATTGTCCGAAGGCAGTGTGTTCCCATCGGGCAAATCCAAATTTAAAAATGGTAACAAAATAACCATCATCAGTTTTCGGTGTGGCCAGTTTTCTAAAAATAATTTTCGGATTTCGATTTTTGATGTAAACAAAAATTATCGAAATTAAGTTTTTCATCATCATCGGCAGCAGCAGCAGCAGTTGTAATTTTGTAAACAACAAAAATCCCTACCTTTTTTAAAATAATTAATTCCCACTAAATCAAACGAAGAAAAAAAACAAATCAGACGCACACACGATATTCGAGTTTCCAAAAAATTTTTTGAAAATTTTTGTTTCAAAAATGCATGTGCTTTCCTGTGAAAAAACACACATGACATGACAATTTTGTGTTTGTGTTCCTTGTTTTTTTTTACAGAAAAAAACAAAAATGATAAAATCCTTTTTAAAATTCATCAATTCAATCATTATGTAATGATGATGATGATGATGTTAATTATCATTTTTTTTGGAGACATTCATATAATCCGTATGACGTAAGTTTTCATTTTAATCATCATCATCTAATGGGATGTTTTTTTTTCTTGAAAATAAAAGTAAAATGAAAATGAAAATAACTAATCAAGGAAACATTGATGAAGATGAAATGACAACAACAAAATGAGCGACAAAATAAAAAACTAAAATATCATCATCATTTTTATGGAGGATATTTTAATCTGACGGTAGGAAATGATATGAAAAAAAATATATGTCAAAAGAAAAAATAAACAAAAAAAATACAGGAAGCTATTTTGTTGTTGTTTCTGTGATTACATAATTTATTTGGAAAAAATTTTAAAATTTTTGAAATTTTGAAATTTTTTAAAAATTGAAAATTGAAGAGAAGGAAAGGATTGGTGGATTTGGTAGCGCAATTCTTTCACAAAAAAATGTTCAATGTTAATCGCGCTTGATTGCAGAAAAAAAATTCTTTTCTTCCAAACAAAATCAATCAATCGATCGATCGATCGATCGATTCAAGATCATTATGATGATGATCGAGACTTTATTTTTCTCCCGAAAAAAAATACTTTTTTCTCTTAAAAAAATAAAAGAAAAGAAACCGTTGTTGCTTGGTTACCATTGACATTCTTTTCTTTTTTCTTTTCTTCGGTAATCGTTTTTCTCTGCTGTTGTTTGTTTGTTTATTTGGGATGTTTGAAGATTTGCATTTTTTTCCATTATTCAATTTCATTCACCGCATTCGTCTTTATCATCATCATCATTATTCGGTTGAACTGAATGAAACGCAGACAGATCAGATCAGATCAGAGCCGAAAAAAAATAGAAAGAGAAAAAGAAAAAAGTTTCCCGATTTAGCATCATCATCATTTTCATTCATCGTGTTTTTTTCATTTAAATGAAAAAATCCATGCTAAAAAAATCGTTTTTGGATATGGGAAAAAAAACAAAATTCATAAATGTGATTTATGTTCTTCTTTTTTCGATACTATCGATTGAAAGAATCGATTGTATCGAATTACCAATCGATGATCATCATTTTTTTGTATGTAAGAAAAAATTCAAATGGCCTTTGGCTGCATCATTAGCTGTCCAGGTAATGAAAGGGGAGAAATGAACAAAACAACTTTTTTTTTTTGCAGCAGCCTAGTTTTATCCGAAAATCATTTCTGATTTTCGATTCATCATTTGCCCGCAAACAATAATTAATCTAATTTCAAAAAAAAAAAAAAAAAAAAAAAATTAAA
>ERZ500997.613-NODE-613-length-10187-cov-4.494572_pt1 | contig 10187 bp, 6 predicted proteins | sample MGYA00248826_ERZ500997 | MGnify/ENA primary metagenome ERZ500997 (study PRJEB25958, sample SAMN03398524) | human skin metagenome | study: EMG produced TPA metagenomics assembly of the Human Skin Microbiome Metagenome (human skin metagenome) data set.
GGTATGTTAATATGGAATATAACTCGTTTCTTTTTGCTTTTGGTTATTTGTCTCTTTTTGATAAATGAATTATGAACGAAAAAACACAGTGATCCTCGAAATGCAATTCTTCTTCTTCGGATGAATCGAGGAATATTGAAACTGGAATGGAGAAAAAAAACTAATTGAAAACAGTTAATCAAAAAAAGAAAAAGAAAGCAAAAAATAGGCAAAATGATCACAGATAAAAAAAAACAAGAGAAAAAAGTTTGTATTTTTTGCTGCTTTTGTTTTGTTGGATTGTTTTCCAAAACAAAAAAAAACAAGTGTAATTAACGCGCTTAATGGTCAAACACACAAACAGTATGTTTGATTAGGTTTTTTTCCTTCAAAGTTTTGTTCATTGTTGTTGTTGTTACCTAGTTCAAATTACCGATCGGCCCAAAGTTAATCAATATTATCATCATCATTGTTTTGAACTAACAATCAACTAAATGAATGAAACGAAATGAATGAAATGAAATGAATGAATTTGGCCAAACCAATCTAGCCAATGAAAACATTAAGGTTAACAATGTCCGTGTGGCACACCTTTTACCTGACTGTTAATGAATCTTTGATGATGATGATGATGATGATAAAAATTATTTACTATTCAAACAATTCTCTGTACGTGTATGGCATTCTTTTTTGTTTCGTTGTAATTTTTTTTAAATGTAACAATAACAGCCTGATCATATTTATTTATTTTTTATTATTTCCAAATTTCGGAATCTAATTGAATCGTGGATTTAGGAATTTTTCTGTTGTTTGAAGAAACACAATGCTGATGACGTAAAGAACAAAAAACGTACAAGTGTTTTGTGCTTTGATGGAATAAATAGGACCATTATGATTCGCGAAAGAAGAAAAAATCTTTTGTATGAACCGTCGTAAAGTAATCAAATTTTCTATGAAAAATGTGGAGAAAACCAGGACATGAGACAAACAACAATGAAAAATCTAGGGCCAATATGTGAATCAATATATTTCTGATGTCCTTGACTTGATATAGAATATTTTGGAAATGAAAAAAAAACAAATTACTTTATTGCTCCAGTGTTAGTGTTTTACAATGGGTCCGATTGTAAGTGTTGATAAATATTAGAAAAATCAAAAAACAAAAAACAAAACAAAAAACAAATGGTTTTCAATGGCTTTGGTAATTGCTATCTTTGTTGCTATCAAGTGGTAACCGAAGAAAAAACAAAACAAAAGACCTAGAATAGCAAATATTTGAACAAATTGTATCCAAATAACCCAAACAAACAACTACTACTGATTTAGCTTATAACATTTGTTAAATGATTACACACACACACCATAGGTAATCACAAATATTTTTTTTGTTCAATTATCAATTTACAAGGACAACAACATTGGGAAAAAAATGGGCCATAAATTTGTATCATTTTTGTCACATAAATTGCTGTTGTTAAATGTTGATTGTTAATAAAAGCAAAGAGTGAGATAAAGATAAATAGAAAGAAATTCCGAAATTGAGATCTGAACATTCTGTCAAAAAAAACAAAATGTTAATCGATTTGTGTGTGTGTGTGTGTGTGTGTGTTAAATGTGTTGTTTGACTTTTGTTGATTCAAACTTGATGATGATGATGAAGAAGATTTCAATACTTTTTTCAAAATATCAATGAAAATTGTTTCAGTTGTTTTGTGTGTGTGTGGATGGCTGGTGTCAGAGAGTTATCACATTTAAATTTTGTAAATGTGAATGAATAACAGCAACAACAACAACAACAACAACAACAACAATCGATTGACAGCTCGATTGACAGGCCGTGAATGATTTTTGAACGAACACCAAAATGGAAAAGAATAGTTGTTGGAAAGAAAAGTTGTTACCACTGATGTAAAAGATCAACAGCCAACAACGATCAAATGGCTGTTGAAAATGTGGATGTGAAAAAAAACGAATGAAAGAAAAAAAGAAAGAATGGACCGCAGACAGATGATGATAATTATATCGATTGGCCGGGCCAACAATTTTCCATTATATATTTTTTGTATGAACAAACAACAACAACAACAACAAAATTGGATGAACAACAAAATCAACGAATTACCTTTACAACAACAACAATATTGAAATCAATTCAATAGCAAATATAATGATAATAAAAATCTAAACATACAATGTTGTTTTCTATTCGATCAACTTGTTGCCAACAACACATAACACATATAATACTATTAGAGATATATTAGTGGATTGTTCATCATCATCATCATCATCATCATGTTTCTTTTGACAATAGAATGGGCAACTTTTCTTCTTAATAGATTGTAATGATTTGGACAGCCACCATCATCATCATTTGTTAAGCGTAGCATCTTTTTTCTTTTCTTTTGTTGTTGTTGTAAATTTCATGTAATAATTGTATCGAATGTCGAATTTTTCTTTTTCATTTCGGATTTTCTTTTCATTCTCATTCTTTTTCGTTTTCTTTTCAAATTTGAACATTTCAAAAGATAATGGCCCATCTTACCGTAATGGTTCAAAGATTACATGCACATGCACAGGTTAGGCATTAAATGTGAATTTGAGCATTTGGAAAATTCTAATCAATTTTTTGTTTCACTGGCATTCAGTTTTTTTCCTGATCAGAAAAAGAATAGCAATTCTATAATAAACGTCAAAAGAATTTCCCTATTTTCTTTTCGCTGGATTCAAATGAACAACAAAAAAGTGGAAAAGAAGTAGAGAAAATATTGTGAATTATTATTAGTTCAGGATTATAACTGAATGAGCACGTGTTGACGAAATTGAAAAGTTTTTTTTCTATTTTTTATTTTGCCTGTTCATTTTTGGAACAACTTATGAATGTGTTTGATCATTTGGAATTTCAAATTCATTCAGCTTTACAGCAGAGTGAGATACGCCTCGTTTAGCAATCATATTTGAAACGAAACGAAACGAGAAAAAAAGGAAAAAAACTTTTGAATTATAGTGAAAAAATTCCAGAATATCTGCCTGATCAAAAAATAGGAAAGAAAAAAACAGTCAATCAGAATAACACTCAAACAAACATTCTCAAACATTCAAAAGCAATAATGAAGCAAAGAAGGGATAAAAGAGATCAATTTTTTTTTCATTTTAACATAAAAATGATTTGCATAAATTGATTATATACCTGCTGCTACTGCTGCTTGTTTGAATCAATCAGAAACAAAAACAATAGCTATTCTTTCAATCAATCAATCAATCAATCATTGTATAAATTCAATAAATATGCTGGTAAATAAATGCAATTTTTTTTTGGGCAAACAACATTTCATTATCACCATCATATTATGAATAACAGTCTATCATTTGTAATGGCTGCTACTGTTTATAAACAACCATGATGATAATGATAAAATGATGAAACTGACATTGTAGAAAATCAAGGATTTTGGATTGTTGTTGTTATTATATCAGGGTTTTAATTCGTAGAATTAAAATTCAATTTTTTTAAAGCAGATTTTAACTTCGAAAACACCGAAAACAATATTGAAAAAAATGGATGCATTAGTGACAAATAAATTCTTTCAAATCATTCAATGAAAAACAACAACAACAACCTATCGGAATTGGACAGATGTAATTTCCCAGGAGAATGATAGAATCAACAACAACATTAGTATTTGTGAAATCATCAGATTAACAACAGTTATATTTACAGATTTTAAAGAAAAAAGAAAACGAAAAATTCATGGCTGAATGATAGAATGTTACGAATTGATTTTTTCGTTCAATTTGAAACTAAAATTTCAAATCCTGAAAAATATTTAAGTGAAAAAGCTTAAACCAAACATAACATCTTTTTTTCCAATTGAGATTTGAAAATTTTTTCTTTTCTATCTGAATAGCTACTTTGGAGAATTACTTAACAATCTCCCAATACTCAATTCCATTATTGAATGGTTTTGAATCTGCTTATTTGCAATCATTAAGCTGAATCTAAATCATTAAAAAAATTGAATATCAGAGCTCAGCACATCTAGCACAGTGAATCGTCATCTAACATGATGAATATTCAAAAAGAATATGCCCAAACATTTGACATTTGCTATTTTATTAATGAAATTCAATTAGTGAAAATTATTTTTTTAAAAAAAATGCCATTGTTATACAACAACGACAATGTTTGAGATAAGTAAGGGAGAGAGAGATTAATCGACCCAAAAAACAAAAAAGAAATAAAAACGACATTCAGATCAGATAGATAGAGAGAGAGAGAGAGAGAGAGAGAGAGAGAGAGAGAGAGAGAGAGAGAGAGAGATGAATGACAAAAATTGAATGCATCCTATGCAATCAACCAAACAACAACAACAAGGATGATTTTAGTTGAAATGTTTAGCGTGGCCTTTAAACTGATGTATTTCGATTCAATTTCATCGTCATCATCATCGGTCGTTTTTTTTATTGCTCTTGATTAGTGTTTTTTTTCAATTAATTCCGAATCATCATCATCAAAATTTGAAATGAATATATCCTATCCAAATGATGCTTTAGCCTGGTATTTTGTTGTTGTTCTTGTTGTTGTACAAAACAACATTAGCGACAACGAATTGAAAAATTCTTTCTCTATCTTCACAGTGTTGGAGAGAGGGGGGATTCAATGATTATAATTGGAAAATGCATAAACACACAGAGAGACAGAGACATTTGACTGAGAAAAAAAAGGAGCCGAAATTTGCCATCTTAATTACCGAAAAAACATTAGGATTTTTACCATTGAACACATCCTATTTAACCATACACATTCACAAAGGTAGAATTCCAAGCAAAAAGAAGGAATTAGGACGATTCCATTCCATACATACTATATATACGCAGGTTTACTAATGCAGTTTCATTCATTATAAGAGAAAAAAAAGTTCGTGACCTGATGAAGGTAATATTTTAAGTTCAACGACGTGTTTCTATAACGATGAAAGCGACATTCAAACCAAAAAAAAAACAACGAAACAAGAAATAGAATCTATGATTATGTTTTTTTTTCATTTCAATTTGTATGAATTTGTTTGGAATTGAATTGACTGACTATGATCTCTCTTTCTTTGACCAAAAAAAAAATGAGATCATAATCATAGCCATCATTATATAATTATGTAACAAAATGTCATTTCAGTAGTAGGAAAAAAAAACAACCATACGGTATTTGGTGAAAGCTTGATTTTTTTTTTGTTGCAAAATCTCAGTTGAACATGGAGTATAAATCATCAGAGAATCATGGAACCGTTAGGTTTCAAATTTTTTTTTTTTTTTGAAATGAGCATGAATTATGAAGTGATTATTACCAAAGTGAATAATCAGAGTGCATCTGCAACAACAACAACGAAAAAGAAAAGAAATGGTAAAAGTGCACGTGCTTTTTTTTCAGCCAACCAATATTACCAGTTTCGCTATAGTTTTCTGTTGTTGTTGTTGTTGCTTGAAATTCATCGGATTTAGTCTTAATGGATTTATTACCCATTTTCGGTTGTCGAAATGAAAATGGTTACACGAAAAAAAAGAAACGAAACGAAGTTAGGCAATCCAATATGTTTTGGAGACCCTACACACACACACTAAAGTAATCAATAAAATATGATGTTCTAAGCCGTAAGCTTTTCAATTCTTAATGAATGAATGAACACAAGCAACTTGTGTAATAAACAATCAACAAACAGAGAAACAGAGATGAAACTTATCGAACGAAACAAAAAAAAAAATGCCAAACATTGCATAAATGTTGAATAAGGAAAATGAATGATTAAATGAATGAATTGTATGCAAAAGAAAGAAACAAAAAATAATCGATACATCCAATTTCGTTATCGATATATTTTAGATTATAGATTGGATAAGATAAGATATATTTTTACATATTACCAATGCTAATCAATCAGGACCTTCCAAAACATAATAAAAATATAATCATGTCACAATGAATGGATCGACTAACAATTGTATCGGTTGTCGACTATAAACATTGTCATTTGACATGACTTAACGATTTTTTTCGTTGTTGTTCTCATTCAATCGAACAACAAAGCAAACTAATAAACAACAATCAAATAGGGTGGCAATAAAATAAAATCACATTCACCATCGCAAACAAACAAACAAACAAACACATATGCACAAATGTTATTTTGGATCGGTCATTTGACCCGATAACTGACCGATTGATTATCATAAATGACCGATAAACAATACATAGTATTATTATTCTAAAGTTTTCATCATGTTTATTTTCTATATGGATCAATTAATTATCGAATCTCGTTCCCTATTTTTCTTCTGTAATCTGTCATCTGATAATGAAAAATGATAAAAATGCATGAAAGAATTGAAAAACTGAAAATCAAAAAAATTTTGGCGAAATGAGCGTCATCTAGTAGTAGCGATCAAATCAACATAAACATGAATCATATTTTGTAAAATTTTTATTTTTTTGAAAAAAAAGAATGATCAGAAATGAGAATGATAATAGAAAATTTGAAATGATTTTAAATTTTTCCGCTAAAAACGAGTTCCATTCATTTTTGGTGATGGTGGTGGTGATGATGATTTATCATTGAAACTTGCACCGGAATCAGAATCGCATGGTGCAAGTTTTACAACCGGACGATTACCACGACGTTTCCAATTATTTTGATCATTTATATCGTTTTCATTGAATGAGAATGCTTTGTTTGTATGACCATGATAGGTTTTTGTTGGACTTAGATTATCATTCATTTCATCCTGTAGATATGATCCGATCATTAGATCATTATTATTATATTGATCAGAAAATCACTCACCAAATTATTTCTTAATGCAGCCGTTGAAATTCGTCGTCTATTGTTGCCAGCAAAATGTGCAAAACTTGGTCTTCGAGGATTCTGTGCATCCGAAACAACTATTGTTGGTGGATGATGATTAAAAATAGATGCTGATGTTTGACGACGACCATAAAGTCCATTGTTATCGTTTACAAATAAACTTGTACTCAATCTACGAGCAATATTATTGTCCTAAATTGTCAGATAAGAGGTTAAAGAATCAATTCAAAGTTTACAAATTAACAAAATCAATATCAATTCATACGGTATTATGAACACTACGTGTAACAGTTTGAAAAATTTGATCAGCTTCAACATCTTTAGCAATATCATCTAAAGCTTTTAATTGAATAGCACGTAATTCTGGTTTCATTAATTGTTCCGAATCATAACCATGAATTGTCTATGTGAAAATTGAATATTTATGAAAAAATATTGTTTAAAATATGTAAAACATACAGCCCATTCTCTTAGAACATCTTCACTAAGATTACTTGGTCCAGCTCTTTGATTATATTCTCGAGCAATCTAATTGAATGAGAAAAAATGGGAATGAGATTCTGATCATATTGTAATTATCATCATTACCTTGATATCTTCTTGAAAGAATCGTCGACTTACTGGTGATAGATTTGATAATGGTGCTATTTCTTTGATCTGTTATTAGGGTAAAATGAAAAAAGGTTAAGTGAATAAAATAATCATTGTAATTTTACCTTCAATAATAACAAAGCTCCAATGATAATGTTTGCAATGTTAATTAAACTAAGACATAAACTTAATAATCCAAGAAAAAGTGTTTCCAATGCCATATTATCACTGTAAACAGTGGTATAATTTTCCAATGGAACTAATGCTTGTGGTAATTCTATCATTGTACTTTGATTGAAATGTGATTGAAATTGTATCATTGTTTTTCCTGGTTCACCCAATGAATATAAAAATTTTAACAATGAAAATGCCCATAATAAACCCTTTGTTACAAACATTGAATATAATAAATTAACATTATGAATAATTTTTTGCTAATTGTATAATATTTAATTACCGCATTAACTGCCGGTGGTAAAAGTGATACCGAAATAGCAACACCAACTAATGATGCATCATTACCGGATAAAAGTGAAATTGCAACAGCACAACCGGAAGGAAATGCAACAAGTGTACCAACCCAAGTGATTCGTATTAAACCACGTTCACGCATCATATCCGTAGGCCAAGTATATGTATTGTTTGATCCTAATGAATCGGTCCATGATTGAGTAAAATTCAAAGCAATCATTCCGAATATAAAACCAAATAAAATTGTGCCCATTAAACAAACGAAAATATTTTTGATTCCCATATTACGCAATGATCTATCCTTAATAATCGTTCCGAATGTCATTGCCATTACTGGACCCTAATTTATTATTTTGTTTGCAGGAAATATATGAATAAATGATGCATCAAATTAATCGAAGAAATTGAATACGAACCATCATCGGTGATACCAACATACTGGCTACCAAGCTGATAACACTATTATCAAGTAAACCCATTGCAGCAATCCATGAAGCAAATATTAGATAGCAAATAAAATCAAATGTCAATGTAGCACTATCACGAACACTGCTTACAATTTGTGCTACTGTTAATCGAGCTGTAACTGATTTAAGAAATTTACTTTGCTTTTCTTTAATACTAAGTACTTCACGTGTTTTTTCATCCAATTCACTTGCTGATTCTTGTTCCAATTCGGCTGCTTCTTCATTGTAACAGAATAATGAAAATGGAATTATCCTTATTGAATAATTATAACGAATGAATGAATGAATAAAAAAGAATAATCCATTATGTGTTATCATATTCATACCCGATTGATGAATTTCGATGTAATCCAATACCACGTGCTTTAAAATACTGAATAACAACATCACTATCTTCCAAATCAACTGGAAATAATATATGCCAATATTTTCCATTAAATGATTTTTGCCATGTTGCATCGGGAATGCCCAGAAATGTGAGACCAATTTTTACAACCTAATATCATTCTAAATTGTTAATTTTGAAAAGAACTAAATATAAACAATCTTTAAATTGAATCTTACATTTTCAAGTGAATCATTATCATCGATTTCTTTTTCATCATCATTATCGATATTAATTGAAAGATCTTTTTTGAATTTTTTTGTTGAAAATTTTCTTACTAATTTTTCTTTTTCAGCAACTTCAATTTCACATTGTTGATCAGGTATGATGATAATGACCAATACACTAGACATTGTGATCAACTGAACAAACAATGTATTTTATTTACGAATTTACGAATCTGTTTGGTTTGTTTTTTCGTTTTTTCCTTTTCGGATGAAAATGATTTGGATGATCTTAACAAAACTGATCAAATTTAAATCAAATTAAAATGAGAGTTCGTTTACACTCTATCATTGCTTTTAAATATTGGGGGATCTTGGCAAAACAGAAAAAAAATAGATAGTAAATTGTCAACAACAACAACAAACGATGATACATTGAAGACCCCATTGAAAGAAATGTATGTCGTTTTTTTAAATAACAGAGAAAGAAAAAACGATTACTTACCAGCAACAACAGGTAACAGGTAACAATGATTCACCTGATTATCAATTAACCAAAAAAAAAAAAAAATTATAGGTAAGAATTTTTTTAGACTGTTTTTATATAGGAATTTTATATTTCTCAATGATGATAATGATTTTCAACAAATGATATAAGTGTAAACAAGTTGCTTCTTTAAATTGATTTTGAAAATTAATTTTTTTAATCATACATGTTGATGTCAATTGAAAACATGAAAAAATGATAATGATAAATCAATTAGCAATTTTAGTTCTTTTTTAATATATATTAGACGTTTGATTATATCTTTTAATGATTGTTAGATTGATTGAGTAGATGTTCTGAAATTTTTTTTTTGTTAAAGGTAAAGAAAAACGGTTAGTCATTTTACTGGCCAGGTGATGAAAGATTTGATTTTTTTTGATTGTGTCCATAGTGCCAAACAACATTGACAACAACCAATCAATAAAAAAAATGGTGAACTAAAAAAATTAGATCAAACAAAGAATGAAAATGCAAATTTTTTTCATTCAATGTACACCTATTTTCTTACTTGACAACTATGATTATAAACAAATTTTTCATTGAAATTAACGAATCATTTTCTTCCAACTTATAGACCGTGATTGACATTGGTCATCTTAAAAACATTGAAACCTTCGATGAATGAAAGATCAAAAATCATTTTTGACTAAGAATTGCAAACTCTTTCAAATTATCAATAATAGGGGTTTCACACTAGCAGCAATGTGAATGAAATATTTCAAATGCAAT
>ERZ500997.614-NODE-614-length-10181-cov-9.371420_pt1 | contig 10181 bp, 5 predicted proteins | sample MGYA00248826_ERZ500997 | MGnify/ENA primary metagenome ERZ500997 (study PRJEB25958, sample SAMN03398524) | human skin metagenome | study: EMG produced TPA metagenomics assembly of the Human Skin Microbiome Metagenome (human skin metagenome) data set.
TACGATGGACAGTTTATGCACGTGAGCTGTTGTAGTGCCACAACAAGCAGAACTGAAACTGTTCAGGCAGAAAATCATGTCATGTAAAAGCTCTCATTTTCTTTTTTTATTTTTTCTTGTGTTTACATTCTGTCAAAGCTTTATGAATGAATAGAATTCTGTTGGAGTATTCTGCAGGTGTCAAATCGAATGAAAACGGTGATTTTTTTTCTCGAAAAATTGTTGGTCGTTGTCCAAAACATTCCTCTTTATTATCGATTTTTTGCTTCGTATCAAAAATCAACGTAAAGATATTAAAATCACTAATTGTAAGATTTAAAAGGAAAATTTTTCACAAATCACATAGAATGAATAAAATCGAAAATTAGAAGATCCGGTAGATTAATTTATTACTATCAGTAACGGTAGGAGATCTATGGAGAATTTTTCAATAAAAAGAAACATCAATATTTCGAACACTATTTTGGATAAACAGACAACAAACGATGAACAATATAAAAACTCGAGCTTGAGCGCCTGCCAAAGTATCCAAATTTTTATTCCCCTGATCGCCCCACGATCTTGCCTGTCTGCCTGCCTACTTGCTTGCTTGTTTGTCTGTTTCTTTCTCTTATGATACAGTCATTCTATGACTTATAAATTCCAGAGAAAACTTAGTTACTTGAATTTGTTCGTAAGTCGAAATTTCACTATATTAATCAATATTTTTATTTTCGAAAGTTTATAATGAAATTTATCAATTTCCCGAATAACTCGATAAAATTTTTGACAAATGTTTATTTTTTTTTTGAATTTTGTTTAGAAATAATAAATCCATAAAAATCGGAAACTTATGAATTGATCTTTATGCACGAAGGCAGTATCTGAGTATCTTTTCGAAATCTAAATTAGCTAAAAAAATTAATCGAATTTTAAATTTCGAAAAAACTCGAATGTTCGTAAATCGGGGAATGACTGTATACTTTTTTCTCCCTTTAAATTACGTGTTACATTCCTTGCCATTACATTGGATTTCCATTCCAACTATATCCAAATTTACCTCGTCTATGAATTAGATCAAGGTATCCTTTTTTTTATTTCAGCAATTCACACCCTGGATTTTAAGCTCAACTTTTCATTTCATAAATTCTATAACACTTTCTTTTCTGTCAGTGTATGAAAAAATAAATCATATTTACACATATAGAAAACTGTGAATAAACGGTAATTTAATTCGAATTTTATTCAATTAAAAAGTATTATTTTTTGTTTATGGATTCATCCGGTTTTCTCCATTTGGAAAACTTTGTTTTACACATTCTCAATGAATCCCTCTGAAGTGGTGGATCCATTATGGGCAATTTCTTCTTTATTACGGGTCTATGATTAGAATCTTTTTTTGGTTCATTTTTTCGATCGGACGACTGTTTGATTTGTTTTATGGGATGATTTTTTTTGTTCATCAATTTTCCTTGCTCATCATCATTTGATTTACTTAAAAAACTTATAGAATGATTTTTATCGACAGATGAAGACAATACAGATGCATCATCCGAAAAGATATATGATGAGATATCATTAAACATTCGAGATTCTGGTGCATCATCGAAACCACTTAAAGGACTATCGATTTGTGATTCATATTTCGATGTTGAATAAGAGGATATAATTGATTCGGAGTCAAGTGCCGATGAATATTTGCCGTCTGATATAGAATCCATTTCGATCTTTTCAGCCATTTTTTTCTCAATTTCTTTCAATTTTGTTTTCTCTACTTTAGATTTTCGTTCGTCAATTAATGGCAAAGATTTCTCCTCTATTTCAATTTTAGGAATAAATTGAGGTGGATTTTCAATTTTAGGAATAAATTGAGGTGGAATTTCAATCATTTTTTTTAAAGTCACTCCAATGGGTGGAATTTCAGTCACTTTTTTAAGAATCCTTCCACGAGGTTGAATTTTTGGAGATTTTCGTTTCTCTTAATATTTCATATTTTAATATATTAATTTGATGTCAAATATGAATATGAATTAAACTTACTTTTGCGGCAAACATTTCCCATTATGCCTATTCGATTTTCTTTTCTCACGCTCAACTATTTAAATAAGCTATTTAGAACATTTTATATCAGCTATCAAATAATTAAACAAAAATATTCAAATCAGATTAGGCGAAGGAAATAGTTTATTTATTTATTTTTGTTGTTTAAATACAATTAAAATATATCAAAGTATTAAAAAAGGAAATTTCTTTAGTTTCCTTTTGACAATAGTGGCGTTTGGTTGATGAAATGGCGTAATAATGTTGATGAATCGATAAGAAAAAAAGAAACAAAATACAAAGGAAAAAATAAAAGGAATCGGATGTTCTAAGAGAATTTTTCTTCGAATAATCATATTGATTAGCGATGGCAATGCTGATAATTTTTGTTAGAATTCATTTTTTATTGATTTTTTGTAACCTTTTTGGTGGCCTCCATCGCAATGCCGATACATCTACATTCAAACGTGGTTTTTTAAATTGTTCGCTTTTAAGATGTTCTTCAACTAGTTTGGGAGTTACACATATAACATGTTGACCTTTCCAATATTTAACTAGATTCAATGTCTGCAATGTTGTAATTATGTCCGTACTTGTGATTGATGTCATATGTGATAAGTCACGAATCGTTATGTTTGTCTTGAAATCACGCAAAATTTCCAACAAAACCCATGACCAATAACTGCGATAGCTTAATTTTCCCAAATCGGATAGTGGTTTTTCTGGAGAACCAAGTACCATTTCTATTTTGGATAATTCGTAACTGAAAGCAATCAAAAATCTTCCATAGCCTTTGCGTTGAAATGGTGGTAAAGTTAATATGCAAGCAAGATTGTTGCCTTCAGCAGATTCTTTTTCTTTTGAAAAATATCTGTACACGAATCGATTTATTAATCATTAGAAATAGAGACATTGTTTGAAAAAACTTACCCAACTATATGTGCACCCTCCTGATCCACTTCGGTCAGAACGTAAAATAAAAATGGCTCGACATCGAAAAACAAAGTCTTATGATCGAGAAACAATTTGGCCAACAAACACAAATTTTGACAATAAATTTTTGATTTTCCATATCCATCAACTTCATATACTGAAATTGTTCCTTTACGGTAAATTTCGATTCCGGGTGGCTGTCGATCACGGCATTCTAATTGATGTTTACGAAACGATTCTTCAAATCGCATATACTTAAGACAGAATTCACAGATCCATAACTTTGATTGCTTTCCATATTCTTCTGGATATGGTGAAAAATACCATGCATCGATTTCATACCGACCAAATTGTATTCGATCAATATATTTAACTTTGGTAATCTCTTCATGTTCACGTTCCAGTGCAGCCGTTGTAGGATCCATTTCAGCATACGTTTTCTGAACATGATTAATTTCATCATGTTTACGTTTTTGATTCCTCGTTAATTTTTTCACATTCGGATCTGAAACTGAAACATCGGCAAACGAATCTTTTGCTTCGTTATTATTTACTACACATTTTTGATTGAAATTAATTGCCGATCGCGGTACCCATTCATCCAAACGTCGATTGAAACCATCATAATGGACATAAAATTCATAATCAAAATTTGGATCATCATCCATAACAACTTGGACATTGTTGTCACTTGTATTGCAGGCATATTTTTTTCTTGTATAATGGTCACGTTTACGGATTTCGATTATTTGCGCTGAATGCCAAGCATCATCGGTTTTCGATTTAATCATAAAATATTCGCCGATTTGTGGCAAAATGTCTGATGAGTTTTGATTGGTGGTTGTTGATGTATCTTCATCTTCGGTATCATTTCGAGATGATGATGTTGTCTGTGAAGGTGAAGGTGTCGGCGTAATAGTATTATTATGACTGTCACTGATAGGATTTTTATTACTGCTTGACCGTTTATTAATTGTTCCATTTGTTGATGATGATAATGATTTTGTCGCCGAATGGCCATTATTTGATGATGAGGTTAGGGCAACCATTTCGGATTTTTTGCTATTAATATTGTCGTTATTATTATTACCATTTGTTTTAATATTAGATTCATCATTCTTTGTTTTGCTCGATGATGATATATTTTGATTATCAGAACTGCTATCTTTGAAATTTTTGGCGCCTGTCGTCGTCGTTGACGAATTTGACCTGACCATTTAAAAATTTCGAACACATTCACATAAAGACAAAATCTTGACAGATCAAATGTCTATTTTGAAAAAAACAATCACATAAAATCGATCACAGAATTGTAAATGATACTCACAAAAAGTAAGATAATTTGTTTGAATGAAATTACATACAATTTTATAGGGGCTTTTTTTCAACACTTTCAAACAAATCTTGTTTTTTTCTACTGTTGAAATGAGTTCTTAAAATTTGACGAAAGATGAAATTCCAAAATTAATTATGTCAAAATTGAGACGGAGTGAATGAAAGAAAAAATCCTTGCCGCAACACATACACAAAAAGGGCAGACGCACAATTATATGAGGAATATTGAGTGATTATTATGATGGAGCCACACTATCATCAAATAAAGCCATTATTGCAGCAAAACTTTCCAACACCATATTATAACGCTCTGTGATGGACGTATAAAATCGATTGCCTTCCTACAATACTATCGTCCACAGATGTCGCTCAAAGAGATTAATTTAAATGACAACCAATTAAATTATAATTTTAGCAGGAAGTATTATTTAGAATTAAAACTGTTTTTCTAAATATTTTTTGTATCAAATCAGGAATTTCATCATGATTCACTGAATCATATAAGAATATTGAATCGAAAATTCATAAAATTCCTGACACAGAATGATTATTCAGTATCACCATGACAACCATAAAATAGAATCAATATTTCAAACAAAAATTTTTATATTCTTCATCACTTTTCTTTTTTTTTTTGAAAATTACTAAGATTATCATCAACGAACATGAAATTAAAACATGAACATACATTAATAAAACCTAGACGATTCGATGGAAGTGTTGCTGAAGGAAAACCATCTTCTATTCAAATTTATCGTATACAATGTATGGCCATTTCGGCAAATATGGCAAAATTGGCTATCTGTCATTCCCAAACAAATCACATCGAACTATGGGACTTATCAACCAACGAAGTGAAAGATAAGTTTGCGCTAAAATCGGCTGATAAACAATCGTCTGATCGACATTCATTTCAAGTAAATGGCATGTCATTCGCTGCCGATTCTGAACGCTTGGCCATTGGACAATCGGATCATGTTATCTACATCTATAAAATTGGCAATTCATGGTTGGAATTTCTATTACTTTTAATCTGTTTTTTATCGATAAGAAAAAAAAATTGTTCATTTTATTTCATAGGGGACAAAAAAAGTCGATTATCAACAAATATTCATTGCAAAGTGCCGTTTGTGCATTGCATTGGCTTGCCACCGGAATCGTTTTTGCATCGATTGATGGTCGTGTCAAATTTATTCAAGCTCATACAAACAAAATGTCAACTTTAATCAATGTTCCGAATTCTATCTGTGTATCAATGTGCTATAACCAGGATCAAGTTATAGCCGGTTTTCTCAATGGTCAGATCTGGTCCAATTCATTGACATCGAATCTTCGGGAATCTTCAGCACAATTGTTGGCTAATCACCCTACACCGCCGTTTGCTTTAGCATTAACATCAACAGGCTATATTTGTGCAGCTGGTTGTGATGGCCGTATTTTGTTTCAAGAACTTACCGGATCTAGTTCTGCGAATAATTCGGCTCTTGAAAAGTCGCGAAAACTTTCGTCTTCGTCCAACAATTCAACTGCAACACCAACAGCCAACAGGCAAACAATTGATCATGGTCAAGACATCTCTATGGCTGTCAGTTCACCCTCCGGAACAGTTTTAATCTTGGCATCCAAAGAATCATTGCTGATATTTCAGTTAGAATCTCGGATATGGAAACACAAATTCACAGTTGATATGAAAGGTTCATTTTTGATTACCGGACTTTGTTGGTCAGCTGATGGAACGAAATTGGTTGCTTCGACATTGAATCAAGCAGTCGAATTATACCGATGTCAATGGCAATCCAAAATGGTAGGAAATCGATTCGAAATCAATTATGTTGGAAATCGACAATTGGTGATCAGAGATTTACAAGCAAATCAATCAAAAATGTTTGTTTCACATTTTGATATTCAAGAAGTGAAAATTATCAAGGAAAGTTTTGTTGTAATTTGGACCACCAATACATTAATTATGGGTAGCTTGTCGAATGAATCTCAACGTTCAGAAATTGAATGGCTTGGATTAACAACGCGTGGAGTGAAATTTTCGTTTGACTATGAAAATGTTGCATTAATCAGTGCTGTCGGTGAATTGTATCTTGTCGAATTGGGTCAAAACCAAATTCTTGGATCAGTTCGTACTGATTTCATATCACCTCATTTGATATCGGTTCGAATGAACGAACGTAATTCGAAATCTAAAATTTTCGCCTATCTATTAGATGCTAAAAGCATTGCTGTAATCGATTTGATCACCGGATTACAACTGAATACATGGGCTCATTCAGAGCGTATCGATTGGATTGAATTGAATGAAACTGGTCATCGTATGATTTTTCGTGATAAAGCATTAAAATTGATCTTATTATTGAATGTAGTACATCAAGATCAGATAGTTCTGTTAAATCATGGTTGTGCTTTTGTACAATGGGTGCCTGGATCTGATGTTGTTGTAGCTCAATGTCGAGATAAACTCTATGTCTGGTATGATTATAACAAACCAATTATTCATCAAGTGATTGGTGGAGAATTGAATGAAGCATTTGAAATCGAACGCATCAATGGTGTTACAAAAGTTAAATTCTCACAACCCAATACAGATATTATATTGAATGAAGTTCTGTTGGAATATGATACGGCTATTGATGATGGAGATCTGGAAAGGTATTGGTTGAGATTAAATAAAATTTATTAAATAACACATTTTATTTTGACATAGGGCCCAGTCTTTCTTAGAATCGTTAAGTGAACAGCAGAAAAATTCTCAATCGGTAGTCATAACCGATACAAATTCAATGTGGCTCCAGCTTGGAAATTTAGCTTTAAAAAATTTAAATCTTACAGTTGCTGAACGTTCTTTTGCCGCTATTGGTGATTTAGCTAAAGTGAATTTCATTCACCAATGTCAACTTGATTCATCTATGCTTGCATTGTTAGACGGCGATTGGGATCGTTTTGAAAGTGGTAATTTTGATAAGGTTCTTTCCATATATCTAGACACATATAATTGGGATCGTGCAATCAAATTTGCCACAAAATTTGGACGTCATGATTTAGTAGAAGAGTTGCAACAAAAATATTATCAATGGTTATTGGATACGGGACAACATTCGGTTGCCGCCATGATTTTGCAACAGAATGGAAAATTAGAAGAAGCTATTGGTTTATATATGAAAGCCGGTCGTTTAGTTCAGCTCACTAAATTGATTGTTGATTATTTCAGTGCAAATAGTGATCAAAATCAAATCATTAGTAAAGATTTAGTAGATAAAATAATCATCGATCTTGAACGAGCTGAAGCATATGAAGAAGCGGGCGATTTATATCAGCTTTCCATAATAGATGATAAACAGAATGCATTACGATCATTCACGAAAGCCAAAGCGTTTTCAAAAGCTATCAATCTCGCACGTATACATTTTCCCGATGAAGTTGTTACGCTGGAGAGTCAATACGGTGAATATCTTATGAATGAAATGGATGATCCATCCAATGCTGTCAATCATTTTATCGAAGCCGGACGTACGGAAAAAGCATTGGAAGCAGCCGTTGCAGCTAGGCAATTTGATCGTTCGGCTGAAATTGCTTCAATTTTAGATCAAATTCCGACTCATTATGGTAAAAAAATTGCTGAACACTATGTCCAACGTGATGAAATCGAACCGGCATTGGAAATGTATCTAAATATGAGCTGTGTTCGTGAAGCTGTTCAACTGTTGAATGATCGTGGACAATATGCACGGGCATTTAAAATCGCTAAACAATTAATGTCGACTGATGAAGCACGTGAAATGTACGAGATAATCGCCAAATCTTATGAATCAAATGGCAAATGGAAAGAAGCTGAACGAATTTATATCGCCTGTGGTGATGTCGATGCAGCAATTTCAATGTACAAAAATAATCGTGAATTTGATTCGATGTTAAGATTGGTTAGACAACATCATCCTGGACTTTTGAATGAAACTTGTATCTATTTGGCTCGAGAATTAGAATCGGATCATTTGTACAAACAAGCAGAACAATATTATTTGATGGCTAATGAATGGCAGCAAGCAGCTCAAATGTATCGTAATGTTTCTCAGTGGGAAGATTCCTATAGGGTTTCACGTGCAAATGGTGGTGCATCAGCTGCCAAACAGGTTGCATTTCAATGGGCACAAACGATGCCGATACCGCAAGAAGCAGTTAGCCTATTAAATAGATTTGGCTTATTAAATCAGGTTGTTGATTATGCCTTGGAAAATAATGAATTTGAATTTGCATTATCATTGATTCGTAATTCTTCCGATTTAAAGGTAAGAATTTTTTACTAATTGATTGAAATTTAATACGTTTCGCAAATAGCATAAATTGATTGATGTTCAACTTAAATATGCCGGCTGGCTTGAAAATGAAAATCTTTTTAATGAAGCTGAAACAATGTATGTAGAAGCGGGTAAACCAAAAGAAGCGGTAATCATGTATTTACATCATAATAATTTTGATGATGCACTTCGTGTTGCCGAACAATATGTTCAACAAGAAGATGAAGTTGTTAAAGATATACTCACAGCCCAAGCTCGTTACCTTTTCGAACAGATGAAACGATATAATGATTTTGATCGAATCGATCGTGTTGAAACATTGTTGCTTCGAGCTGGCCGTATCGAAATGGCTGTACGTTTATTTCGCGATTCTGGATTATGGGATGAAGCTGTTCATGTCGCTGAACAATATGCTCCGCATTTATTGGATTCACTTCGTCGTGATATGATTACATCGACTACAGCTCATGCGACATCCGCTTATCAATCTCTTTCGCATCAATCATCAAGAGTGAATAGTCCAAGAATGATGAATCAATCGGATTATGGACAACAACAACAATCAAATGAAATGAGTGAATTAGATTTAACACAAGCTTTAAAAACAGCTGAACAAAATAATGATAAAGAATCCATTGTTCGATATTCAATGCTGTTAGCAAGTCATTTGTTAAAAGAACATCAAGCGTACGATTCTCTTAAAGTATTAACCAAGCATTCGTCATCAACATTTATTTTGCCTGATTCAAAGAAGTTAATGTCTCGAATAGCTGTAGTAATATTATCCGAAATGGAGAATTTTGATGATTCAACTTCTAGTTCAAGTCAAATGTACATGTTATTACGAAATTCGTTTCAACAAATATTGATGCAGAATTCCTCCTTGAATCAAATAGAACGGGAATTGTTTGAAAAATACCTACTCATATCCCATTATCTAACATTGAAATGTTTACTTGAAGAATTGGCCAATACATATCCTCAGTCACCGGCTATTGGCAGTATTAGAGAATTACATCTTAAACTATCGATTTCAATGTTACGCTATACAGATGTTGTACGCGCTGATAAAGCATTCTATGAGGCAGGGATAGTTTGTCGATCATCGAATCGTTTGGATATGGCATTTGTATTTCTAAATCATTTTTTAGATCTATTGGACGCTATTGAAGAACAAAATTTTAATGTCGATCATTCGGATTTTGTCAATACAGATATACCATGTGAAGTACCTCTACCATCAAAAATTATGTTCGATGAAACAACCATTGAAGAAATTAAAAGTTGGGTATTGCAAACATCAATGGATACTGAAATGTCACAATCATTACCATTGGATCCTATGCGTGATGGTGAAGTATATGAGGCAAGTTTGATAAACGGAGATAATACAAGATGTTTGCCATGTTTGGTGACTGGATATCCAGTGGCTGCCAAACATAAAATGATTGAATTTGAATCAGGTAAATATGTAGCAAATAAAGAAGATTGGAACAAATTATTGATGATCGCTAAAGTATTGGATGATCAAAAATTACGCGAACTTTTACAATTTATCGGTACATTATGTGGCAATATGAATATTGTGAAATT